>Ga0180436_10000065_pt1 | contig 106017 bp, 134 predicted proteins | sample SS_ome_2_FD_132434 | JGI IMG/M metagenome (GOLD analysis project Ga0180436, IMG submission 132434) | Hypersaline lake sediment archaeal communities from the Salton Sea, California, USA - SS_3_S_2 metaG | ecosystem: Environmental > Aquatic > Non-marine Saline and Alkaline > Hypersaline >...
CTCCCCTGCTAGGTATACTATTTTAGAGGGGCACAGTGCGTATACTAGAATTAAAAGAAGACCTACTGGCGATTCACGCTTATTTGCAATTGAAAGGAGGTGATGATTGCGGTAGTGGGCTTCGCAAACGAATAGAACGTGATTTAGATCTTTTACAGGAGTGCGATGAGCACTCGAAACTCAGAAGAAGGAGTATTACCAATGAAAAAATTCGTAGGTATTTTAAGTATTTTTGCCATCCTGTTTTGCATATTCGCGCCTACCGCTTTCGCCGGAAGCGAACCGGTGGCCCTCCAGTGGGATTATCCCAGCCCTCCAGCGGATCTAGCGGGATTCCGGATTTACGCCAGCCTGACTGCTGACGGACAGGCTCTCGGTGCAGATAGCCCCGATCTTGTTGTAGACGTTCCCTATGTGGAAGGGCAGACTACTTATACTTCTGAAAACTCTATTACGGCTCCGGATGAGGATGAGACTACTTATTACTTTGTCGCTACGGCTTACGATGAAAGCGGTAATGAGAGCGAGAAGAGCAATGAGGTGAGTACGGTACTTGACTTCCTGGCGCCGCCGCCCTTTACTATTACGATACCAACCGAACCGCAATAAGGAGGTGATCTAAATGTCGATTCCTAAACAAATTCCGATTGGCGGATGGAAAGTGAAGACCTCATTCTTAGTTGCTTTAGGGGGCGTGATTCTTCAGATTTTAGGGCAGTCGGACATAGCTAACGCGCTGTTTGCAGCCGCTGGAGCTTTGGGCGTCTTGGGAGTAGGCCATAAGGCTGAGAAGATCAAGGCTGCTCTTGAAGAGACCAAGAAATGATTGATCTTAAACATTGCGATTTCTTTGCGACCGCTAATCCCTCAGCCGTTCTCGGTTGCGGGATTAGTGCTGTCCAAAAGTGGAATAGCAGGGACAACCAGAGTCTTTATACCCATGCTGGGATTATCATAAATCCCGAGGGAGATATGATAGAAAGCCTCTGGAAAGTTGAGGTCAATAATCTATTTGAGCGCTATACTGGTCGCCAGGTGGTGATCGCTCGATACACTGAGCTGGAGGAACGCAGATGGGAAAAGGCTTTTTTAATGCTCCTAGACCACGTAGGGGACATTTATCCATGGTGGAGACTTCCCCTCCATGTCGTACCTCCTCTTGCGAAATATCTAAGCTTTACGGGCATGCCCGTTTGTTCTGAACTCGTCGCCAAGACTGAGTATTATGTAGGTGCTCGGCACCGATGGTGGGCTGGGACCTGTCCAGATACTTTATCGGACGAATGGCACCGCTGGAGAAATTTTGAGATCGTCTTCGAAGGAGTATTGTAGAATGAAAAGAGTGCTCTTGTTGGTATCGTTGATTATAATAATGTTCCCTTCTCTCGCCCAGGCCTGGTGGGATACCAATTGGGACTACCGAAAAGAACTTACAGTAAGTTCTTCGTTGGTAGAGGTTACAGGGAATTATGTGGTAGTTCTACAAATACAGAATGACTCTGATCTATATAGTCATCTCACCAGCACAAGCGGATACGATATTGCGATCATAGCTGGAGATGATTCAACGGAGCTGGCTTACGAGCGTTCTTATTTCTATCGGGATACTGGGAACTCGCAGATAGATACCACTCTTTGGATTGAGGTTGACAATCTTTCCTCCTCTAGTGATACCACTCTATACCTTTATTATGGAAACTCCAATCAGACTACCGATCGGCAGGACACAACCGCGACTTGGGACGGGGAATACCAATTGGTTATGCATATGGAAGAATCGGGGGTCGCAGAGGATTCTACCAACAATATTAGTTTTAGTGAGACAGGAACTATTTCCCTGGATCCCACCGGACAAATCGATGGGTGTCAAAGTTTCCCAACAGATGTTGCGACTTTTGATATCGCACCAGCATCCACAATTTATGTAGGGGGCAGCGGCGCTGACCAAGGCGGTACTTTGATGATTTGGTTTGAGTGTCCAAGTGGAGCTTTTTCTAGTACTGACAGTCTACTGGGGTATCAAGGAGCGGATGAGGATAGTTATATAGCAACTTGGTCTAACGATGATGAGTTCAGGCTTCAAACTAGCGGTAATCAAAACACTTACAATTTTTCAACAGAGTCTATAGGAGCAGACTGGGCCTTTGCTGCAATTACTAGAACGGCTTCCGATACGTGGTACTGTTTTTTAAACGATGAAAAAAGTTCTGGATCGTTATCGATGAATACTTTTTTAGGAATAAGGAATATAGGCAATGGGCTTAACAGTACCAACTATGATTGGGAAGGAGATATTGATGAAATAATTATATTGAATGAGTTTAAATCGGATGAATGGGTGTATACTTGTTACAACAATCAGAACGATCCAACTCCCTCCGGTAGCTTTTGGGATATGGCCGTTGAAGAGAACAACACTCCTACAATCGAGAACACACCGGCTCTTTGTAGCGATGGGATTGACAATGACGGAGAAAATGGGAAAGACTGCGCTGATCCTAATTGCGAAGGGGTGGAACACGGGTCTGATGGTTATGTTTGCGAAGATGAAGCCTCATTCAATGATAATTGCTGCGATACGTTCGACAATGATGGGGATGGGGATATTGACTGTTGTGATTCTTTTTGCGATGATGCGTTTTGTTCGTCTAGTACTATTTCTGATATAAACTATTCCGAATTATGGAACATTGGAACCGAGCGTCCTACTGGATTAGGAGATACATGCGATCTTAAAGCATCATCGGTAGGAAAAACGGCACACGCTGATATTGACGCTGGTAGCACGCAAGAGTATTGGAGGGGGTACTGGAGGGTATCTCAAACTGATTTATCGGAAGGGGAGCACTTCAGACCTTTTTTGCTGCTTAATAGTTCTACTACAGACCTAGCAGTAAGAGCAACTATGGAAATGTCTGGGGGGAACCTGGAGCTTTATTTCGAAGATTACCATACGTCCCATACCCCAAATAACAATCCAACGGAAAGCGCTATTATTCCAGATGGCACTTGGATTTATGCTCAGATATCTTATACAGAGACTGCTTGCAGTATCCAAGCATTTACTTGCAATAATGGAATTTATAATAGAATCATAAATTATTCTGCCACAGGTTTGTCGGGAGGAGCGTCCCCAGATTTTCTTAGATATGGTGTTCGAGACTTAACCGATTGCGATGCGTGTAATAATGTTCCTACTATATTGTATCATGATGAATGGGATTACAGTAATTCAGAACAGCCGGGTCCTGCTGGTATGGTCAAGCAAAATGTAGCGGTGGAGCCTTACTTCGCGCTTGGGTGGTGGCCGACATTGGATGGTAGTGAGACAGACGTTTTAGTTTACGAAGATTTCGATGCCCGGGCCTATCATGATGATAATGGGATGTCAAACCCAGCTTGGACTAAGCCATCGGCTAACGCTTCAGTGAATGTCACCTGGACTGATGTAATAATTAATGGTCAGTACAGCGCTCGTTATAACACCGGCGGAGGGACGGTGGAGGATGATGCTTATGTATACCTACAAGATACTGCCCATTTCAATACCGACCCCTTGCCTACGCATGTTTATACCAGCTTCAAGGCCATATTCGTGGCTACTAATGGCACAGACGATATCAAGATAGCTCAATTGGTAGGAGACGCAGGAGACTGTTGGACCGCACGAATTGGGGCTCCGGGGAGCGCGGACGGAGAAAACCAAATTCATTTTTATCAGGGCGATACGAAAGTGTACACCTACCCTGAGTCGGGTACGATCGATCATGCAACTACTACTTATTTGATTAGGGTAGAATGGCAAGCTGGGAGCGATGTGGGTTTTAACATATTGGTAGAGCCAATAGATGATGATATGGACATGTCCTTTGATTATACTGGGACCATCACATCTAGCTCCTCTTATGTGGAGGGAGTTCGGTTTGGAATCTTAGAGGATCCAGAGGGTGGTTTTCAATGGTGGCAAGATGATATATTCCTAACCACTTCAAGCTTCCCTCCATTAGGTCCAGAGAATCTGCTTGCGGATGGGGATGACTCTACTTATTTCTTCAATGCGCAGGAGACTCAGGGCTTCTTTAGCATGGAGGATACCTTGGTAGTGGATCCATCAGCTCCCGCCCACTTGGGAGATATTAAGGCGCTGCGTATGTTCTTCAAGGCCAAGGAGGTAGGCGTTATCGACCACAGGCTTGTAGTGGGGTACTATCATGAGCAAGACACCCTAAACCAACAATGGATCCATCCCCAGCTCCCGGTATGGGTCGGGACTGATTTTGAATGGATGTATCGGGAAGTGGATCGTTATCCTGCCATTAATAACCTTAGATATAATCCGAATGGTCTGTTTGAGAGCAGGTTGGACAAACTGGATGTAGTACGAACTGATACTGGTATCGGCGGTTATGTAATGGATTTTGATACGCTTGCAAATACTATTACAGTTGCTAAGCTGATGCCCTTAATGGGAATTGAAGGGCAGTATATATATGAGGGGGCCTACTTTGATATTCGACAGAATGAAACTCTGAACCTTTTCGACTATGATCAGTTTGCAAAGAGGTGGGCTGATGGGGACAGTACCACCACGGCCATCGAAGACAATGATATTCAAGTAGGCAATGAGCAAGACAGAGGAGAATGGAGCGACAATGAATATGCTGGGTGGCTCGTTCGATGCGATACGGATGATAGTGGCGAAGTAGATGCGGATGAGATCAAGGAAGTGGCCAGTAATGATTCAGATACCCTGACTTTCAGTTCCGCATTTCCAGAGAATCCTAAGAACAACCGGTATGAATTAGTACGTCGAGTTCCTGTAGCATCCGATTGGGATACTGAAAATCTGAGAACGGCGCTGACTTGGAGTGAAGCAGACAGTTGGCTTTATGGGTTCAAGACCTGCCCAGAGACGCGGTTTGAAGATGACTTTTCCGATGGCGGCGGTGAGATTTCGGAAACATACGGACAGGCTGTATCAGCTGGAAGCAATCAGGAATATATATCTCATTTCATAGGCACCACCGCTTGGACGGATGGAATAGGCATAAAGGCCAGGGCATCAGGTCCAGCTTATATAAAGGTCCGGTACGGATTGTCAGAGGGCGGAGTTGAGGATAACACAGGCAGTACGTGGACAACAGCGGCAAGTTCCCTGCTCTCCTCTAGCAGCGACTATACTTTCCAGGTCAATATCTTGGAAGGACAAAGCGTAACCGATACTAATGGGGATTCGCATACTGTAAGTTATTCAGGCGATGGTCTTTATAATACCGTTGTTTACTATGATGTTTTGATAAAGGGGGAGAACGCTGCCAACTACTACTCAATGGCTCGGTTCGAGGGGAGTATGGATTCGTTAGAAACCAGTAATCCTGTCTGGGCTGATATGACCAATAATTTACTAGCCACCAAAACTTTTCCTGCTTCTACTTATAGTGACACTCTTGCGTTCGTAGTAGGATCGGATTCTCATGGCATTGATTCTCCTGGTACCTGGACACAAATAGGATCCCAGTTAGCTGCCAATGATGGTTCGTTTTTTCTACTATTGGGGGACGAAGTTCCAGACCCAGGAGACGTATTGTACGCGAATCGCTATATGTGGAAGTCTACTGTAGGGTTTCAAAACAAGCGGTTCACTTATACCGAGACACGGTCCCGGTGGCCCTACATAAAGGACTATTCTGACCATGATTATTTCGCCAACGATGCTTCCAAAACTGGAGCATACAAGTTCCTCAAGAACCGGCCCACTTATCTAAGAACGTACATAGGCATGCAAGGGAACAAAGAGTACACTCCCTTTCCGCAGGATTCGAACGGGGATTACAAACTGTCGCCGGATTATGAAGGAACGTATTGGGCTGATCTTACAGACGGCGTGGTGTCTTCTGCATCCACTGGGACCCCTTATACCATTAGTGATAATGGGCGCACATTTGGGGATTCTTCCACAGATGATTGGGTGGCGAAGGGAATGGCGGTGCATAATCTTACCAAGAATGCAGTGTCTTTCGCAGAGTCTGCGTCTGGTGATACTATAACTGTAAATGGACAGTGTATAGATTTTCATGGAGAAGCTCTGGATTGGGAAGTGGGCGATGAGTTTCGGGTGTCCCGCGCTGGGATATGGCATAGTCGAGAGTTTGGAAATGTGGCTGAGTTTCTTGTAACAGATACGCGTTTGAAGAGCGATCCAGTAGCGACTCCGGGCTGTGACTATTATGATGGGACGGCTTATGAATCAGGTTATAAAGACGCAGGAACGGTAGGGACCCAGCCCTCCGCGTTCAAGCTTTATGAAGCATTGCAGAACTTTACTTCGACTGTTAATGTAGGCGATGTGGTAATTGTAACAAAAGCAGATACGATAGATTATTACGCGCATATAAAAACAGTAGATGACGATGAGACACTCACGCTTAATCGAGATATAGCGGACGAGGCTGGGAGTACATTTGTGATAAACGAAGCAGGAGGGACTGCTTATGATACTTTAGCAGAGGCGCATGAGGCTGGGCATATCCAAAGGACATGGACGGAGAACACTCTGAATAACACGACCGCGCTGGCCAAGTTTATATTGTCGGACACGAACATCAAACATAACGCTGGCCGCTGGCACGACGCTATTCCAGACAGGGATGGGGTCTGTTACGGCAATAGTGCAGAGCTGGCGAAAGAGGGATCTGCCACGTATGATAGTGACCTTTATTCCACGCCTCTGCTGACCAAGTTAGATATCCAATCAATTTCAGGAGGAGACGCGGATTTTGACTTGGGGAATTATGTATTGGGAGGATCGTCTGGAGCGAGGGCGCGAATCAAGGATGTGGTCGACAATGGAGACGGGATTTACACGCTGTCATTCTACACCGAGATGTATATTGATCCTTACCATCCTGACTGTCCCGGTTGGCATAGCGTGATTCATGGGGAGTTTGTAGACGAGGTGGTTTATGAATACACGGATTGCGCTCTAAGTACCGCGAGTGGAACACAGGCCATTACGGTAGCCCCATCGGGCAAGCCTTTTATGGCGAATAATACCACCACTTCAGGAGAAACGCCGTATGATTACAATAGGTTTTGGAAAGCTTCCGGGTGCCGGGAATACTCTATGAATAAACTTTCCCCGGTGCCTAATATCTTCTATTTGGTCGGAGACAGGCATTATCGAGCGATCGACGACGCTACCCATACGGATGACTTTTATCTCCAGTTAGATCCAGGACCGCTTGGCCCTAACTATACATTTGGGTTTACTGATTGGGGAATAGATTTGGATGATAGCGGTCATATAGAAAGGGATGAATTAGCGTTCTATCCGCACTCTATGACGTTAGTGGACAATGGTATTACAGAGAGTGGGGCATCTTATAAACTTTATGATAGCGACCAAAACTTTGCCTCCACCGTGGAGGTCAACGATATTGCAATGGTGAAGCAGGGCTCGGACATCCGGTGGTTCGCTCATGTGACCAATGTAGATAGTAATTCTACACTGACCCTTGACAAAGACATAGGAACAGCCAATTGCCTCTTTAAGATATACAGAGGCTATGGAATAGATCCTGTGAACGATGGAATATTTAGTAACGAGATTGATCCGGGACAGGCCGGAGGGTTCATATTGATCCAGGTCGATGCAACTGCGAATACCGTGGATGTACAGATAATGGATGCAGATGGGGAGGTGTGGGGGCCTACTGAGTCTACTTTTGAGGCCGACGCAATTCCTCTTTCTTACATTTTTCGCCCCAGTCTGATTTGGATCTATGAGGATTGGGAAGATGATGGAGCCCCGGGACCGACTTACGACTGGGAAGATATTGTGAGCTTTGCGGACGATTATTGGTTGGACGAGGCATTAGGACTGTAGGAGATGAAAATGAAAATTAGACTCATACTGGTTTTGCTTTTGGTTTTGGGGTTTTGTTCCTCGGCGTATGCGTGGCATGACAACATGACGGCATATACATACCGCAAAGAGATCACAATTGACGGTAACGATGTGGAAGGCTCTGGCACTTTCAGCGATTACCCTGTCTATATTGAAATAACAGACGATACAGACATGGATGGCGCTAATACCAGAGATGACTACTATGATATTGCTTTTTGTCAAGGCACTGACGGAACATCCGGCACAGAGTTGGCATACGAGAGAGTATCAGCGACTGAAGACCCAGGGGATGATGACGATGGGGCTGGCTTTTCGGGCGAGTTTTGGGTTGAGGTTGCCACTTTAAATCGTGGGTCAAACACTACTATTTGGATTTACTACGGTGACTCCGATCAATCAAGCGATCAGCAGGACGTAGCGAATACGTGGGACAGTGAGTATGAGTTAGTCATGCACCTTGAGGGTAGCGGGAACACCCATGAGGATGCAACTGGTAATCAATCTAGCGATGCAACGGAAACCGGATCTGTTGGTCAGGTAAGTGGTCAAGTTGGTTATGCTCAGGACTTTAGTGACAGCCTTGACAGTATTGATTTGGCAGATGCGGTTTACATAGGGGGATCGTCTGCCAATCAAGATGCAACGGTGATGATGTGGATAAACGATAATACTACACTTAAAACCATAATAGGCGATAGAAATACTGCCAATAACGACTATATCGCTAGATGGCTAAATGGCAGCAATAACGGAATTGGGTTAAGGAGATCAACTTATAATTATCTTGGAGATGGTTCCGATTTTGATGGAACATGGCAGCTCTTGGTTATTACAAGGGATGAAAGCGGGGGTGGGGATTGGGATATATTTGTTGATGGTGTTGAGTCTGGCAGTACTTCGGATGGCGAGAATTGGAATAATTATATTAAGGTTTTTACCCTTGGTACTGGCTGGAACGATACTACTTACGATTATGACGGAGATATTGACGAGCTAATAATCACAAGTGATGAGAAAGGAGCGGATTGGATTGGCACGTTCTACAACATGACCAGCAATCCCAGTGGTTTTATCTCTGCTTGGGGTGATGAGGAAGAATACCAAACAGACGAAGACACGGCTGATTTATGTAGCGATGGAGAGGACAATGATGGTGATGGTTTTATCGACTGTGCAGACGATGATTGCGACACCTTGGGTGATTGCGAATATGGCACGGAACTGACTTGCGACGATGACGTTGATAACGATGCGGACGGAGATATTGACTGCGCAGATTCCGATTGTGATGGTGTGGGCGATTGCGAAGACCCGGAAAGCACTTGTAATGATGGCATTGATAATGACGGAGATGGCGACATTGACTGCTGCGATTCGGATTGTTCTGCCGATGGTAACTGTGCTTCGATAGAGAGTACAGACACTTCATTCCCCGCCGATGAAAGACCAACCGGATTAGGCGATGACTGTGATTATCAAATAGACTCTGAGGGCAGCGATACCGAAGCCAACAATACGGAAACAAACGCTGATCCAACTGGAGCGACCCACTATATCGACGGCTATTTTCGCATAACAGATGACGGCCTTTCAGATGGAGATGACTTCAGAATTTTTGAACTAAGGGCAAGTGGTGGAACGGAAGCAGTTTATGGCGAAGTCTCCAAGTCCGGCAGTGATCTTCAGCTTACTATTTACGAATACCACGATGGATGGAATAACACGTCAACAAAAACGATCACGATAGATACGTGGTATTTTCTCACAGGCTTCTATGATGCTGATGAGTGTGACCTTGAGGTTTATTCTTGCGACAACGGCATCTATTCATCTCTTGGGTTTGCGTATAGTGAGGACGCCTTAACAAACGGAAGGTCGGCTGATGATCTGGTTTATGGGGCATTAGAGCCAACCTTTTGTAACTCTACAACTACCGTTTATTATGATGCATGGAGATGGAGCGATTCATCGCAGCAAGGGGCTTTGGGGATAGTCAAGCAAGAACTTGCAGCATCTGTTTCAACAACAAGTTGGGAAAATGATGACAGCGCAATAATCGGTGCAGAGGGTTTTGAGGGAAGCGGTTATGGCCTGGATTGGGACGAAACTGAAGACGGCGGTACTATTGACAAAGACTATACAACACAAGTTAGTGAGGGAGAACAGTGTTTCAAAGTCTCAAAGACCACAGCTCACACTGAAAGAGCGTGGGCTGGGTATACTTTGCCTACGGCAAACAGGGAGCATTTTGGGGTAAGTTTTGATTTTTATGTTGAGGATGGTGGCGCAGAAGTCTTAGACTTTTTTTATTTGTATGAAATTGGGGATCAAGTTCTTGCAATGCTTCGGTATGATGGCAACAACGATAGAATTTATGTTTATGTTTTGGAGGACATCCCTGCTGTTGATCAGATAGGGTGGGTTTCGGTTTCAGAAAACACCTGGATTCCTATTGAAATAGATTATGAAGACAACGGAACAACAGTTGTAACCATTGATGGGACGGAAGTTTCTACTTCTGACACTCTTGACGAGCAGGGCGTTGACCTTATTCGTATAGGCATATGGGGAGGAACGCCACAAGACGAAGCTTCAGCCTTTCTCATTGACAATATTGTATGGAAAGACAGAAGTGTTGATGATACAGATATAGGGACACTCGATATTTTGTCAGACGATAGTGATTCGACGTACATGCAAATTGATGGAGATCCTTCCTCCTACGAGGCTATAGACGATTTTTTAATTATGTCCATAGAAGACCCGGAGCAAATCGGTTCTCCAATTGGGTTACGTTATAATTACAAGGCAAAAGAGTACCAAACCGTTCACAATCGAATAACGGCAACATGGTATTTCGGCAATAATGGCACATTTGCTGAATTTCATCCTAACTGGCCTATTTATTTAGGAGACACTTTTAATTGGTATTATAGAGAGTTTGATCAAGACCCACGGCTATATCTTGAATACTCTTCTCCACAAGGAGACTGGGACTCTACGGTCAGTGAAGGCTTTGCTGTTACTGCCTACAGAGACGGTGTGCCTGGGAGTCGTACCGCTATAACAGGAACCAGGGCGAGAGTTTGGGGCCACGATACGACAGACGACGAGTTGCGCTTGGGTATGGTTTATCGGGGTCTGCTACAAAATCTTGAAAACGGAACAGACGCTCATTTCTCTTTTTATCCGGGAGAACGGCTATCAAGGTGTTCGAATGCAGACTGTTCGTCAGTTGATTCTGGAGACTATGCGACAATTGACGCTGATATACATACCGATGACCTAACTTGGAGCGATATAAATGCCGCTTTGTTTGCGCTGAGGCCAAACAAACGACCCGCTGATGACTCCTGTTCTGGCGGGGCAAAAGTTTCAGAAGTTACAGTGAGAGCCTTGTCAACAAATGACAGCCAAGAATATATGACTCATTTTACAGGCTCTGGCTGTATGAGCGAAGATGGCTTTTGTACCAATGGTAGGCTTAGTGGCCCGGGATATGTACAGGTGCGCTTTGGGACTGTAGAGGCCGATGTAAAGAGCAATTCCAGTGGAGTTTATACAACAGATGAGGTTGACGTAACAACTGCTACAGAGAGCGGGCAATATATGTTCCAGGTTAATATCTCCGATGGAGATTCAGTATATGCCTATGATGAAACCCTAGATGGCAGTCCAGACGCTACACTAGACTGGTCTTCTTTTCAGGGCCAAACCGTTTATTATGACATTCGGGTAAAGGGAGAGAATGCTTCATCGTGGGTGAGTTGGTACAGATTGGACGGAACGTCTAATGAGCTTATACAAGAGATGGACAATGACCTCTTTTCTCTAAAAACATTCCCGGCGACCAGCACAGAAGAAGATGTCCATTTTGCTTTTGTGTGCGATAGGCATCAAGCGGATAGGCCGGACATATGGAAATACATGATGTCGGGGGGAGATAGTGGAACTACACATGAAATTCCGGCATTTATGATTCATATTGGTGATTTTATAAATGACACAGGCGACACTGACTTTTCTCTGTTTTGGTCGTTTTCCCAAAGTACAGGATTCCAGGGGGCACGGCACATGACTCTTGAGTGCTTGACCGAAACTCCCTGGATCAATTTGTGGGATGACCATGATTATGGTTGGGACAATGCGACCAAAATCGGGCCGGGCGAACCGGCTACCGGAGATATTGAGTATATGCGAAATTATCGCAACTACGACGTGCTCCATGATTGGATGCCCAGGTTTGATATGGGCGATTCTCATGTATCTCCAGATTACAATGGCAACGCCCTTGAAGATGTAGAAGGAACACTGGATGCCGATAGTGATGCTAACACAATTGAGTGCGATGGAAAAGATTTGAGCGATGTGAGAAACGGAATGGTTGTGCATTATACAGACCAATCCACTCCGCCCACTCATGCATATGGGATAGTAAAGTCCGTCAACGATAGCACGGATACAATTGAGTTGGTTCATCAATCTTCAACTTATGGCTTGATTGATAAATACGGAGATGCAGTTGAAAGTGTATCGAGCGGTGATAGTTTCCGGGTAAAGGTAGCAGGACTGTGGCAAAAGTTCCAGTACGGCGCTATGGTAGAGTTTTTCTTGGTTGATGTTCGTACCAAAGCTGACCCGTTGTATGTAGGCACTGATTGGTTTGATGGAACGGCTTATTTGACGGACTCTAAGGACAGCGGTACGACAGATGCGGATGGGGATAGTGGCGATCTCAAAGACGCTGGACAAAATTTCCTAACAACCGTCGATGTTGGTGACGGCGTTATAGTCACGAAAAGTGGAACAGATTGGTACGGGCATGTGGAAGAAGTAGAGAGCGACTCTATTTTGGTCTTAGATACTGATATTGCATCGGGAGGAAACTGGTCTTATACGATACACGAATCAGGCGGCACAGTATATAACTCACATGAAGCAGCAGATGCAGCCGGACACGTACAACGAGAATGGTTTGACAAGGGCCTGGAGGACTCAGCGACTAGGGCGCAGGTGTTGTTGTCGTCCGTCGTATTTAAACACAACGAAGCACGAACGGGTGACACTGCTGGCGAAAAAGATATGACCTGTTTTGTTAACAGTGACAGATATGACGCGTCTGTAAATTATTATGACCTTCGAGAACTCAAAATGGACGTTGCCTCTACCGCCTCACTCAATGAGGGGTATTATCTGGTAGGAGAAACATCGGGAGCCGTCGCTAGAATTGATGAAATTGATGATGGAAACACTCTTACGCTTGTCACAAATGTCGAAATACCTAATATTACTACTGGCACGACAACCGATACTGACACAAACAAACTTATAGATAGTGGGGCAGATTTCTCTAGTCCAGATGTCAGAGGCCGGTATGTAGATGTTGGTGACGCTGTATTGGTTTTTGATGATGAAAACAATAACAATAAGTTGGATTCTGGCGAGACGTATTATTATACTTATGTAACTTCGGAAGACTCAGATACTCAACTTGGCATAGAAGATGATATTGCTGCAACTGGTTGGGACTATGCTATACATGAAGACAGCTATGGGATGCATATTACTTATTCATATGAGGGTATGCCAAATGGAGAGTTTTTGGTAGATGAAACCATAACAGAATATAGTGACAAAGAGCTTGTCACGGCAACCGGAGATTCCACAACCGCAAGCACTCCACCAACGGGGGCCGAGTTCACGGCAGAAGATCCAGCCACATATGCTTCGTACAATCGTTATTGGAAGGGGAGTGGAGCAAGAGAATACATACAAGCAGAGATAACAAACCCAAACCTTATGTATTTGGTCGGGGATCGGCACTTCCACGCAATCGACCAAGCCGAGCATAGTGACGATTTTTACTATCAACTTGACTCCGGGCCTTGTCAGTATTCTGCCACCTACATGACAGGTTCGTGGATGGTGGATGGAGACGATAGCGGATATACGGAGGCTCCCGGCGACTATTGTATAATACACAAAAACAATGTGGGGGACGGGTACTACACGGGCGGTTATTCTATTATTGACGTTGACTTGGACACGAACGAAATGATCGGCACGATATACAGCGGATCAACTGGACAAGCCTTTGGATCAACCGAGGGCGCAGAGCAATCACTTACCATAACATATCCCCTTTCGGTTGTTTGGATTGATGAAGGATTTGAAGACCCGGCGGGGCCGGGGGATGATCCTGCTGGCGAGGAAGATTGGGAGAATCCTTACGCTTTTCTGATGATGGATTGGTATGCGGACAGTTACTGGATTGACGATACGGTAGGTATGTAATGGCACGATATCATGATCTGTATAATAGCGATGTTACAGCTCCCGAGGGCGATTATGTTGGTAAGTTTGGCTATACTAATGGCGAGGGAGATGATTACACTTATCAAGAGAAGAATGCTGCCAATTTGAGTTATTGCCACAAGTGGCAATTGATTCCTACAGGCGGCTTGCCCGATGGAAGTAGCTTTGAAACAATGATTCTAAAGGATGCCAATAGTGATAAGGTTGCTTATGTAGAGATTGAGAACAATGGAGGGCAGCTTCGTTGGAGGGGTTGTTTTTATGATGACGACGAAGCTGGAGATTGGCATTTTGGGGCGTGGGAGCCTTTTGATTGGAATACCTTCACTAGAATTCAATATATGTATGATCGTGTAGATGTTGCAGCTGGGGAATGGAAAACAGCAGGTGAATCGGAGATTGATGAGGGCTCTTTGTCCAGTCCCAGAACTCCCATTCAATACCACACTGGAATAACAAATGGGCCTACAGGGGATGGAGTCACTGTAGTCTCATACGAGGATAAAGTGGTATGGAGGATTGATCGTTGGGAAGAGATCCCGATCGTAGCTGGTAGGATTTCTGAAACAGTCTATTTCAACGATGGGAGTCCTAGTGTCATTGCTGCGGTTCGTCCTTCTGTTTCTGAAACTGTTTATTTTGACGATGGGACTCCTGCAGTAATTGCGACAGTACGCCCCTCTGCTACCGAAACAGTGTACTTTAGTGAGATGCGCGCGGACCCTGTGCGTTCCGCAGCTGTTGTTATCACAGATACTTTGTATTTGTCCGAGGCATTACATGGCTTTAGTACTTTGCACCCATCTCGGGTGGAAACAGCGTACTTCTCAACAGTTCTAGCGCCCAGGGCAGTAGGTAGGTCCTCCATTGGCGAAACGGTCTATTTCAGCGATGGAAATCCTTTGGTAGGACTGCTTGTTCAGGGCTCCTTGTCCGATTCAGTTTACTTCAATGATCTACGTCCCGATCCGGCGCGAGTAGCTAGGGCCTCAATCGCTCAGACTTTATATTTATCGGAGGCGCTTCAGCCCAGGACAGTTGTTCATTTAGAAATAGAGGACTACCTGTACCTGAATGAGAACGCACTAGCGACTTATACGATTCCAGCCGCTATTTCTGATACGGTTTATGTGACTGCGCAAGACCCAGTGCCTGCAGTTAGAGCCAGTTCAGAAATGGAAGACGCTCTCGCTGTGTCTGATTCGATTCCTTATCCTCGTAAAGATGCTACGAGTTCTATAGAAGAGATACTATACCTTACCACGCTTCAAGATCGATCGGGGGCGCTGGTTGGGATGGTCAGAGATCGGGTAGTGTTCTGGCTGTCCTGGACGTATGCCTGGAACAAGTGGTTGGAGACAGTGGAAGACACTGTCTGCTTCTCGGATGAATCGAGCAGGATTGCTTCTACTATAGTTTCAGTAACAGATACAGTCTATGTGAGTGATAGTTTGTCTCCTCATAATATTGTAAAACAAGCTTTGAATGAGGAAACAGTTTATATAAGCACGACCGTTCAGCCCAGTCTAGTCGCAAGTGTGGAGGTAAGAGATACTGTTTACTTCAATGATACAGTATACCTGCCATTGCTTACCGCGCTGATGTCGGAAACCGTTTACTTCTCGGACACCCCCCAAGCTTCCAAAGCAGCTATCGCGCAGATTCTAGAAACAGCATACTTCCAGGATCCTATCGAAGTTGTGATCACTGGTTTGTTAGCTTTAGTGGAAGATGGGGTACAATTTCAGGATATTGCCAGGGCTTGGAAAAATATAGAAACTGTTAGTGTGATCGATCACGTTGAGTTTAGTGAGGAACGGGAGATACTTTCTCTTGTCTTTCGGGCTTCAATAATCGATAATATAGTAGTATCAGACACTGCTTGGGGACTCGCGGATTATTCTGTATATGTAGAAGACGGTGTAGAGTTTTATGATTGGTCTCAGGAAACATTCCGCGTCCCGGTTGGGAAAGTAACAATGACAGTTACTATATCTCAGAGCAATGTGACTGCAACTGTAAAACAAGTTGGGGTTACTGCGGAAATAAAACAGGCTGGAGCTTCAGTAGAAGTCAAGTAAAAAGGAGGAATGTACTATGAATTCAACGAAGTTGGCGGTTGGCGGGTTCTTTACAATGACGTGCAAAGACAAACACGGCAACGTAAAGTGGAGGGAAGAATTCGATAACATGGTTGTGAATGAAGGCCTCTCTCATATCCTGCAAAGGATATTTTACGGCACTGAGAGTAGTGGGGAAAGCAACAGCGCGCCCTGGTTTATTGGTTTATTGAACTCGGGCGGTTCAGTTTCAGCGACCGATGGGATTGCAGATCTGCCAGAGTTTACTACCTATGACGGCACACGAAAAGAGTTTCTGGAAGTGATTGATGTGACTTCCCCTGCAGCTCCTCAGATGGACAACTCCGCAAGCAAAGCCGAGTTTACCATTGCCTCCGGGGGCTCTGACGAAACCGTTGGCGGTGCTTTTCTTGCTAGCGTAGATACGGGTTCCACTGGTGTGTTGCTTTGTGGTGGGGCGTTTTCTGGCGGCGACAAGACCGGTTTGGACGAAGGTGATACGTTGGAAGTTCAGTATACGTTCATCGCCAGTAACTCGTAATAGGTGAGATTATGGAAATCTCTACTACGGTATTGAAAGAAAAGGGAACGGGGGTGATTTGTGGATCCTTCACTGATGAGGCTGGTTCTGCTGTTGCTCCTGAAACCCTATCGTGGACCCTGACTGATATGAGTGGTACCGTCATCAATAGCAGAGAAGCTGTAGATGCCGCCGCTCCAATTTCAACTACTGAATGTGTAGTATTATCTGGCGATGACCTCGCCATACAGTCGGGCGAAACTGAGTACCATGTGGCTAGGGTGATCACTTTCTCAGGCACCTACAATTCCACCTATGGAAATGATTTGCCTTTGAAGAAAGAGGTCAAGTTTTATGTGGAGAACCTTGGAAACATAACTTAAGAGGAGGCCCCTATGGAGCCAAATGTGATCACTGTAAATTGGTACGTGATCGCACTCGTGATCAATTTTATTATTACAGTAGCAGGTGTTGCTTTCATATGGGGCAAAGCTTCTGCTATGTTGGCATACGAAGACGAACAAATTAAGAGCCTCAAAGAGTCAGTCACAAATCATACCAAGCACTGCGAAGCCTGTCGCCGGGAATGTCAAACTGATTTAAGCCGTAGGCTGGAAAAAATAGAAACATTTATGAGGAATATATCAAAGTTCATGGGAAATGTAAGTCAGTTTATGAAAATGAACAGTCCTCCTTCCCGCAGCATCGCGTTTCCTGATGAGGTCCCGGACAGTGATCTGGGAACTAATTAAGCACTTCTCTCCGGGAGAAGCTTGGGGTGATCCGGACAAAATGAGCGGCGCTCAGCTGTTCACTTTAGAAAGCATTCGCCGCGTTTACAACTATCCTTTCAAGATCCATGCCGGGTTCGCTACCTCTGGCCATTCGGAGGCCTCCTACCACTATACCGGGGAGGCCTCCGACTTCCATATTGAGGAAGATCTCTCCTTCTATTCTCAGGTAATCAAAATGTTACAAATATTGGACAGACTACAGCTGTCTGGTTTTATTGGATTGGGGATCTATCCACAATGGAACAACCCCGGATTTCATTTGGATATCCGGGGTCGTTATCAGGTCACTGGGAAGCACGATAGGTGGGGCTACATAGATGGAAAGTATGTTGGGTTTAACTACGCCCTTGATTATACAAAGCGGGATCGATGAATTCTCTCACCTCATCTTCTTTCCACTCGAGCCCGAGCCAATCGATCATAGGTTTCATTAGAGTATAGTCTTCAATCACTTTGTTGCTCCATACTTCGCGCCATCTGTCTTCCGGTATGTATTCTTTTATTTTGCCCATATACTCCCTGTATTTTTCAGCGAACCATTTCCACTCATGCGCGCTCTCATAGGCTTTCATAAAAGGAGTCCGTTTACAAGAGGCTGCTATTTGATCAATATCCCGGTGAACCAATAGCCATTTAGCTTCTGGAAAAGAGAATACCCAAAAGGGCCACATGATGCACATCTTGGGTCCCTTATAATACAAGGGAGCTTTCCGATCCCACCCTTCATTGTGGAAGGTCGTTAGTACTTGCCGCCGCAGTTCCCTTCCTTGTAGCATGGGTTTGGCATATTTGTTTTTGGGGATGAAGCGCCTCGGATTCGGTAGAGGAAACTGGCCCAAAGGGTCCACTCCTAGATTCTTCAAAAAGGGCTTGACCAGCTGATTGCGAATATACATGTTTTCAAACATGCCCTTTTGATTATTAGGATTGGGTGGACTGGTCTTGCCGCCGAAAGCTCCGCACTTAGCAATTATCCCAGCAATCATGCTGGTTCCAGATCTAGGAGCCCCTGTTATCAATGTGATTTTCATACCAATACCTTTCCATTATCCAATTGTGGTAGTGCGGTTTAGCCTTTCGCCCGTGGAAGCTTATTAAGCTGGCCCCCTCCGGTATCTCCTTTGTTCTATAAATCTTGTCCCTTTTGTAGGAGAAGATCCGGCCTGGGCATACTGCCTGAAGGAAAGTCACGTTCCAGAACAATTCAGCATATCGTTGATAGAACTTTCGCTCTCGGCCTCGTGTATTCGCTTGTATTGCTCCAATATTTCTGTTTATAAAATTCCAGACTTTATCCCAGGTGGCTTTATTTACGTTTTGAAGGTATATGTCGCCGTCTGGCACTAAAGTCCCTCTTAAATAAGGGGTATGTTCCGCTTTGACATAAAATTCTCCATCTAAGGAGAAGAGATCGTCCAGCGATCCAACGATTATAACATCTAGGTCTACAACGAACAGCCTCCCGTGGAATCCGTTGGCGGGATTGTATAATCCTAACTTCTTTAGGTTCTGTTTTTCGCTAGGAGCTTTTAAAGGCAAGAATTCCCAGGAGCCGATAGGTCCCTTTTCATCAGGAGAAAGGCACACAAATCTAAGGGGAAAAGTGGTATGGGAGCGGATGCCTTTTTCCAGAGCGGACAGGTACTCTTTTTTCAGGCCATACCACCCTCCCCATAGAAAGGAGATTACAGTAATGGTTGGTTTACTTCCCATCTTTAAAATTGACCCCGTCAATAATATTGGCCGAGACTATTTTGCCGCCCCGCGCATTTTTGCGTTGCGGCAAGGTTACGCCAGTCACCAGTTCTAAATATTTTGCCTCAATGTTCTCACTGGCAGACGAAAAAGCAATAAAAGCCCGGGTTCCCATCCGGTCCAGAGCTGAATTCATCTTCCCATTGTAAGGAACGAACGGGTTTATAAACTCGATAGCAAAGTCGCCTGGTTTCTCAGACGGTTTCGCTACCAAACGGAAGGCATCGGTCAGTTCCCCTTTTGTTAACGTCCCGATCATAATTGACCCGTTCTCCAGCAAACCTAGTTTCACTTTTCTGTGTCCCATTAGAGTTCCTCCTTGAAGCGGTCCTCCGGTAACGGAGATTCTGAGAGTAGATTTTCTTTAACAGTATTTCCATGAAATACGGCTTCTGCTTCGCCGCCACACTCATTGGATACAATGGGGTGGCAGTACTTGCAATAAAAGTAGTTGGGGTTGCAACACTTGCCGCATCGGCGGCAAAAGCGTTTGACGTTCTTAGTTCGGCGGCTCTTCATAGTGCGGCATGTCGTCTAATTCAGGTGGGATGATTCCCCGGTCTATGAGCTCTTCGAAATGAAGAATGAACCCCGCATTACATCGGATCGCTGCCATATGATCTTCGTCGGTTAAGCCCTGCTTGTAGGCTAATAAGTGCCGTTCCAGAGAAGCAATGCATCGGGAGATTGGTATTCCTTTCTCCCAATTGCGTTCATCATACTTCTCTGCGCCTTTTTGGAGCCATCGGCCTTCGCGGAGATTGGCGTAGGGTGATATTAAATCCGGTCGCGGTTTGCCCTCCGCCGTGTCCCGAACCGCTCCTGTTTCAAACTCTTGTCTCGATCCACTGTCTTTCATAAGCCAGCGCTCCTTCCTTGATGTCTATCACTTCTGCCATAATCAGCGAGGTCAACTGATTGAGGCTGTATATCCGCACTACATGTGGCGGATCGGCCATTTGGTTGTAGGGCGCGTCCAATAAAAACGTAGTTATTCGGTGGGATCCTAATTCGCAAGCAGTCCTGCGCCGGTCCTCTACGAAAAAATGATAACCGTTCAGATAGCGCCACTTCTCTTTCGATCCGCCCTTTGCAAATACAATGCGGAGTGGTACTTTGAAAATCTCTTCCAACGAGAGGTAGGTTTCTGTTGCTGACCAAGAAGGCCGCGCTGTCACAATGTCAATAGGACGGTTTGTGGTTTCGTGAACTACCTCTAACAATTCTTGCGCTCCGGTACGCGGGCAAATATCTTTGGGCCTCTTATATGCTTTAGCAACGCACTCCCAAAAGTCCCTATTACTCATACCATTATAGGTAGTCACATGATATTGGTCTCCAGGGAGAATCTGGTCCCCAGCTTTCTCAATCTCATCTTTTATGATGGGCATGAGATCAACCAAAACTCCATCTAAATCAAAAGCGATCATTTAGTCCTCCTTATGGTATGGGCCAGAGACTCTCCCCGTACCGTCTATTCTCCCAATACTCCAGGTTGCATACCTCGCGGTTTCTATTTGCCCTACGGCAGCATTCTTCAGTGCATCCAGTTTCCCAATAGCGGCACTTGGCAGCTTCTGGTACTTCCTTTAAGCCTCTAACTTCGCATTCTATACGATGGATATCACAAGGCCGATCTACGCTAATACAGGGCATGCGATTAGGATCTGGCAAGCTCATTTTTTAGTCCTCCTAGATTTTGTTCCAGCCGGTTGGAACCAGAACTTCTTGCCAGTGCATTTCTGAACATCTTGAGCGGTAAAGAACGCCCTCAAGCCTTCCCTTACCAAATCAAGATCGTCAGGATGGCAGACGATATGCTCGTTGTATAAAGTACAGGATTTTCTCGGATGCGTCTCGTCTACATAGAAATTGTCCTGCGCTAAGATTTCGTGGATTCCTGCCATGATCGCACCTCTCCATTGTGGACCTGAAAGACGGCATCACCGGCCTTGACCAGTTCCGGTACATGCGTTACTATAATAAATTGAATCCCCAACTTTTCTTTCAGAGCATTTAACATAGCGCACGCATTTTCTATCAGGTTCTTGCTAAGGTTTTTAAAAGGCTCATCCAGGATTACTAAGGGCATAACCTCTTCCAAGGTCAATTGGCTTATTCGGGAGGCGAAGGAAGCGACATCTAGTGGACCTCCCCCGGAGGCGAACTCAGGCTCCATCTCAATCCCGTTTTTCTCGAAGAACATATCGCACTCGGTAGTGTTTCGCCTGGAGACGAACCGAACCACGAACTTGTACGGATCTGGAAATACTGCGTACAATGCTGAGGACACTAGATTGGCAATATGGAACTCCAAATGCCGTTGCGCCATCTCCGCCGCCATCTGCATTACCCCCCGCGCCTCTTCTACGTCTTCCAGGTAACGCTTCTGGGCGCGGAGTTTGAGCTTCAGCCGCTTCAGGTCCTGCGCGATGTAATCTCGCGTGGCTACTCGTTTGTGTATTGTTTCTTGGAGCTTTGTCAGATCCTCTGCTTCGTTCATATCCCGTACTTATCCTTGATGCCTTCTCGGAGCGCTCTCATTTCCTCTCCGACCTTGTCCATTTCTTCCTCGATTTCCTCTAGCTTCTTCTTAGCATCTTTGGTTTTTTCCACGCCAAACCGTTCCACCATTGCTTCCTTGGCTTCCTCAATTTTACCGCGTACTTTCGCCTCTTCAATCTTGGCCTTCTCTATCCGGCGAACAAGGCCTTCAGCTTCTTCCATAAGTTCTTCCAACGCATTGTCAACCATTACAACACTCCTTTATAATATTTTGCGCGCTAGGGTTAATGGATGGGAACAACAAGTCCAATGCGTTCCGGTACGCGGATTTATTACTGCTCCCCATCTTTTCTTCAAGCCCCTTTACGAAAGAGGCCAGATATTTCTCACTGTACTCGGCTGCCTTCGGTTCAGGCTCCGAGGACAAATCCATTATTTCTTCAAAGGGCTGAACTGGAATTTTTATGATCTCAAGTTCTTTAGATTTTGTATTGAAGATCGAACAATTCGGTTTATGGTCGGCCTGGTCCTTTTCCATCCTACACAAAGAACCGCTATTAACAAGACAACGCCCAGAACCATCCACCGTATGAAAACTAGCATGATTATCGCCGGAAATGATAAGATCAAAAGGATTCCCTTTGAGAAATCTTTTAGCCGGGAGATAGCCGGTTTGACCCTTCCAGGCCTTGCCGATAGTCTTGTGACAGACCAACACATTGGAGGCCTCCTTTCTTTTGAACTTCGGAATAGGCTCTCCCCAACTGGCTCCGTGAAACAATGCATCGCCAATAGAATGGGGAGAGGATTCTAAAAGCGTGACCTGCTCATTACAGGTCAAGGCTCTGGCCGGAGTATTGCGATCGGTTAGATCATGGAAGCGGAGATCGTGCTGCCCATAAACCATTACGACTTCGAAGCTGTACCGTCTCAGGAGTTGCAGCAGGTCTACCAATAAATAATAGGGATCTCTGCCATAATTATTGAATACATCTCCCGGAAAGCAAACTACTTCAACGCCTCTGTCTTCGAAAGTCTCAAAGCAGAACTCTGCCTTTTCAAATTGAGTATCGTAATACTTATCTGTTCGTCTCGCCGGTGCGGTCCCTCTTAGATGAAGGTCCGGCATGCCCCCAACGTGCAATGGCTTTCTCCTTGTTTCGGCTTATGCCTTGAACAGACATTCGATTATAAATAGTACCCCGACTGAGGTCATATTCCGCAGCTACCCGCGACACAGTCCAATCATTCCTCATCAGGGATTCCCAAAGTTCTTCAATTGGTATTCTACGATTTGATTTAGGCGTAGGCTTTTCGGGTTTCGGCACAATAGACTCAGCAATAATACGATCAAAAGCTTCCAAGATCTTTTTGCCAATCCCGGGATCTCCCCAAAACTCCAACAGAAAGCAAGTCTCCCCGCTTATTTTATGAACTCCGTACCTTTCAATTTTCATTTAAATGACTTCCGCACAATGGGCATTGTTTATACCCTTCCATTAGATTATCATATCGTTCCTCAGCCTTCTTTTTGTCTCTTTGAGCGAGCTTCAATTGCTTTGCGGATCTAGCCATCCGCTCAGTTAGACTGGTCAGATAGTCGGATTCAGTTTCCAATCTTTTGAAACGTGAGATATATTCATTTAATTTTTCGATATCTCCCTGGGCTTCTAATATTTCCAAAGCATTCTCCAGCTCTTCCTCCTGGATCCTTAAAAAATCTACGCGACCGTTCAAGTAATGATAGTCTTTTTCTTGCTGCTTGAACTCCTGCGCTTTATCGGAGAGTATACTAATATCATCCGCCGCGTCTAGTGTAGGTTTGATATCAATGTCGAGGGTGGCGTTCAATTCTTGAATACGCTCTAGGACGTGCCTTAAGAAATCGCGGTCCTCCGCGAGCTGGCTATCCCGATCGTAAAGTTTGCACAATCGATCTATTGCTTCTATTGCTTCGTCTACCCAGGCATAGGAACTCAGCTCCTCTTTCTTTTCTTCCACCGATTGCTCCAGCCGGTTCTTTTCCTTCACAGCAGCGCGTTGTAAAGAGTTTACGCAGCCCAGGCTCCGATCGATTTGATCAAGTCCCACAGCGGAGTTGAGAAGCTTGGCCCGTTGTCCTGGGGAGAGGGAGAGCAAGAAGAACGGGGTGAATTGGGCTTGGATGTTAGTCTCAGAGAGTGGGAGGGCTTCCAGTACTTCCTCGGGTACGTCCGACCGCAGCGCCTTCTTCTTTTTCTGGCCGATAAGGTACGCATTTTCGCTCCTCTCTTTATATCTCTCGATTTTTGTACCGTTGTCCAGGGTAACAGAACAACTACAGCGAGAGGCTTTTTTATTTGGCGAGACATCTCGCACGAACGCATCGCCCGAAGGCCGGTTGAAGAAAAGCCAATACAGGCCCTTTACAATAGCTGACTTCCCTTGATCCGACTCCCCAATGAAGATGTTAATCCCCGGATCCAGATCCATCGATGCGTGGCGAATATTTTGGAAGTTCTCTATTTCGATTGTATTGATCATCTGCAAACCCCGGCTCGAACCTCAAATTTAAATCCAATCCTACTACGTCCCCCGATTGTAATTCAGCACTTTTTGTTACCGTGCCGGTAGGGACGGTTCAAATTATAGTGGTGTTTCTTAGCGATCTCAGCTTCGAGATCTATCCCCCAGTACTCGCAGCAGTCCAAAAGTCGGATAGCTAAATCGGCCAGCTCCTCTCCGAACTCAGCGTGTCCCAGATTGTTTCGGTACGCCTCCAGTGCTTCAGAGATTTCCGAATGAAGAAGGCATAATAACTCTGGAACCTCTCGATCTTCATCATACCATCCTTTGCTTACTGCACACTTGTGCGTCTCTTTTTGCCACGCGGCTATGGGCTTTCTTTCTGTCATTTTATCACCTTTTACGTTTCTCGTAATTCAAGAAGAACTCCGGCAGACACCAGCCAAAGAAGCGGTCGTAGTCTACCGCAATCATAGGTTGTTTGATGAATTCATTGCGCTCGATAGTAATAGTGAAACCTTGATACTCGCCATATCCAGTTTGTATCTCGGCAAAAAGCAAGAGGGGCAATACGATGAACTTGCGCCTTTTGTCCCTCTTACATATAAGGACAGGGTGAGTCCCTACCGCATCCGCATCCTCTTGGACCTGATTCATAAAGCTTTCGAAGGTTTGAAGTGTCCTATGCTTTTGTCCTTTGCGCATTGGAGGATGGTCGAGAACGTCGAGAAAGCTCCACTGGCCATATCCGTTCTTGAGCTCAAGAGTGATAACTGTAAGGAGAGGAGCTCCAATTGGGTCTTCAGCTTTGATATCCCCATGTTGGCCGTATGTTGTGACTTTTTTGGTCCGGAGTCGGGTCTTGGCCCGACCGCCGGATCCTTTGACTCTCCAGAATATGTCATCTCTCTTCCCCCCGCTCCACCAAAGGGACAGTTCCCTTGGTATCAATCTCTCGAAGTTTGGACCTTTATTAGAAGCCATTTTATAATCTCCATAAACCGCTTGGAGTAAACGCGCACCAAACAGCTTGTCGCATCATAGGATAATTTCTCCTATTGAAGTGCTTTTTAGCGGTCAGAACCCACATGGCGGTACGGTAGAGATAGAATTCAATACATTTAAACTTCTTCCGCCTTGCCCATGCTTTCCAAAAATAATAATATAACTCCCACATTGGTGGCCTATCCTCCTAATCGCTGAAGTGCGCATTCATATCGGTGCGCCACCTGTATTCTTCATCAGCAGCGGTGGCAATCTCGTCATCCTCACAATTAAGCGACAACCACCGAAGATACCCAGACGGAACCTTTTCAAGATCCTGTCCTTTGTATTTTCCCCAAGGCATTATCATATCATTCTCCGTTTAGATAAGCTTCCCATTCATCATGCTTATCAGGACTGATTAGCGTTCGTATTCCTAATTCCTTACAGATCCTTCTCAGTCTCCGCATATGGACTCGTACCTCTGATTCGCTCAGGTCTACTTTGGGCGTTCCTTTGAAAGGAAGGCAAACCAACTCTTTGTTGCGATTGATAATAAACTGACTTTCCTTAGATTCAATACGACTGTATATCTTGGAGTTAGGGCTCATCTTCCCGGTCAGGTACTGGATCGCTTTCTTCTCACCTACCCCGGAGATCCCTTTTACGTTGTCTGATGTACAACCGGCCATTTGCTTGACCATAGTCCATTTCTGCGGGACGATGCCATAGGACTTGATAAACCAATCCCGGTCCTTCCATTCCAATTTCATAGGGTGGTAGATCCGACAGTAGTCGAGGAGCTGAAGAAGATCGTCATCGCCAGTGACTACAGTGAACTCATGATCCTTGTACCGTTCATCCATTACCATCTGGGCTATGATATCATCAGCCTCGAGGCCCCGGAATTTGAAGATATCATCGAAGCCAATATTAGGAATTACTTCCTTCCTGAGAGTGCGGAATTGCTTGAATACATCTCGCATCTCCTCTGCTTCTACAGGATCGCTCCGATGTTTACGGTTTTTGTAGGAAGGGCAGATCTCCCGGCGTTTGGATTGCCGGGAGTCCCAAGCGAATACTACTGAATCAGGACGGGTCTGCCCTGCGATAGTAAGAAGTTGGTTTAAGAACCCATATATCACGCCGGTTTTGATGTTTTTATACGAAAGCCCTCCAGTAGTATGAAGCGCCCTGTAACAAAGGTAGTTAGAATCCAACACTACTATTTTCATTAGTGAAACCTCTTTTTCCTATTCAATTTCAAGGACGCTTCCCGCTCGTTCCATGCCTTTTGGGCGTGCTTGGCCAGTTCTTTTTCCAATCCCTTTGCTTCGATGGTCTCAATGAGCTTGGTCCTAGACATGGTGGCTCCGTCCAGAAATGTTTTAGGGCACTTGATAGAGGCTTTAGATTTCTTCCATTTCTCACTCCACTCCACCATAAAATCGATCGTTGGTCCCAAATCGTCTAATCCAAACTCATCATAGATAGCCATAGGGACTTTGCGTTTCTTTCCGGTGGTCCGGTTTTTGTCTATATCGATGAGGGACCGACCGCCGATCTGTACCTTCTTTTTGTCGGAGCCCCTGGTAATCTTACCAGCCCATACTAGCCACATTCGGCTCCAGCTGTAAAACCTAATGGCTTTGCCTCCCGCCACATATCGTTTCTCAAAGGAGAAGGTATCCATGCTTTCTCGGGTTTGAGATATGATAATCAAAATAGAATCGGTTTTCTTAATTGATGATTTGATGTTTCGAAGCAACTCGGAGGCTTTCTTGGGCTTGGCTCCTCCATAAGAGCCTTTGGTTTCTTTGCCCTCCTCCCGGTCTTTTTTCTGTTGGGCTAATTTCTTCTTATCATCCAGTGAGTCCAATGAGTCCCAAGAGTCCACTATGTAAACAAAGGGCCGACCGTCCTCGATTGCATTGGTAATATTGTCCCAGAAGTCTTCGATGCTGTCAGAATACCCATCGTCTTCTTCAGTCGGTTCTCTAGGGGGCTCTATCCGTTCAGCCAGTCGTTTAGACACATCAGTTATGTCGAAGCCGCATCCCCTTTCAATATCGTCGAATATCAAACGATAATTATCGAATCGCTTCTCTTGGGTCATACAGGCCAGGGTAGTCACAGCCACGAGAGTCTTCCCAGTGGAAGAGTCTCCGATTAGCTGGTGCATTCGGCCTTTCATCCAACCGCCGTTCCACATATCAGATAGGCCGAGGTTAAGCATAATAGAGCCGGTAGGGATAAAGTTGTTGGGGTCTTTTGCGTCCCGGTCATCGTCGTCATTGACTTCGGGCTCGAACGAATCGACTTGCTCTGCCAGCTTCTCGGTCTTGGTTTTTTTAGTTGTCCTACCCATATTTTCTCCTTTGAAAAAAGCCCCCTCCCTAATTGTTGTGTCTTAGGCTCAGTCGGGATTGGCCACAATGGCTTTCCTCCTATTGTATTAAGGAGGGGGCAACCGGTTTAGCTGTTTTGTTCTTTTGCGTCGTCGCACTCTACCCAGAGGTCGCAGTCATCGCACTCGTTGTAATCATCGGTGTCTGCTCCGAACTTGTGGCCGTGGGGGCATTTGTCTTTATCGTCGCCCTTTTCTTTCTCTGCCTTCGCAGCTTTCTCAGCTCGGCGGCGTTCGCGCTCTTTCTTGATCTCTTCTTTTTTCTTGGCCTCTTCGTCATCATCGCCGTCATCGTCGCCGTCATCGTCGCTCTTGTCTTCCTTTTTGCCATTGGACTCCTCCGGCGGCGCTTCAGTACCGTGAAGTTCGGCCTGGAGTTCTTCATAACTCCGAACGATCAGGATATTGTCCAAGTCGAACGAATCGTCCAAGATGTCGTCATCGTAGTCTTTCCGATCTTTGAAGTCGATACGGGAAGCATCGACGAATGTGTTCGTTCCCAATGATCTTTCAGCCCATCGGACCTTGAGGGTCTTGCCGCCTTTCAGCTCGGCGAAATCGGCTACTTCGTCATCGCCTTCGCGAATCTCTTCGTCCAACTGCTTTCCGAATAAGAAGTAGGACATATCCATGAGCTGAACGCCCTTGTCCTGATCGGAAAGATCGATGATATTGTACAGTACGCGCTCCTTGGGCTTGAGTTCGTCGATGAGGTCTTGGTTTGCTTCATCATCCTCTCGCATCAAATCTTTCCGCTCTTCGCAAATCGGACAGGGCTTGCCGAAAGTCTTTGGACAGATCCTTGGCTTTTCTTCCGGTCCAATATTGAAGTGTACAAAGTAAGTGCGTTCCCACCATTGCTCGCCTTTCTCCGCGTCGGGATGGTTATCGATAGTCACCGTGTATGGTATGATATCGATAGACTTCGTTCCCTTTTTTGGTTTGTACATTTCAGCGCCGTCAGGCAGCTTGAATGTGTTGGCAGCCCCTTTGTTTTTATTCTCTTGGGCTCTCTTCTTTGTTCTTGCGCTCATCTTCCCCATGACTCACTCCTCCTTTTAAAAAGTCCTTAACGTATTGGGACTTGGCTTTGTAAAAGCCGGTGGCCCCCATAAACATACACATATGCACTACAGCTGGTATAAAGAATAACAATGCCACCGCTAGTAGCGCCCAGTGGTACCAATTCATTTAGTCCTCCGCGCTTTGATCTTTTCTCTCGCCATCTTCTTGGTCTGGGCAGTCCGTTTGTAGTGTTCGTCTTTCAAGTTCCTCTCCGCATTAGGAGCGGCGAAGTACCGCTGGCCGAGAAGCTTGACTAGGTTCTCGAGAGAGGCTTTTCTGCCTTCTATGGACTTGGTAGCGGAGTATATCCGATTGAAGTTATCCTTCGCTTCGTTGAAGGCCTCCAGCGCTTTGAAGTATGCATCCTTGGCTGTTTTGTAATCAGGATCTATAGTGACGGCATCTTCTATGGTAGAGTCGCTGGTTTTAGGAAGATCGTAGTCTTCCGGGTTTTTCTTCATATCCAAAGCAATCCGGGCCTTTTCCTCTTTCAAGTGCCGCTCTGCTTTCTCTAACTCAACCTTTTTCGCATCCCGTTCTTTCCCAGCTTGATCTTGCGCCAGAGAGTAATCCAAAAGGAGGTCTGGTTGATCTAACCATTCCACGTCCAGCGCGTCGGGATCGATCTTGATATCTTTATGGTAATTTAATTCGCGGCCTTCCATTTACTTTCCCCCTTCGCCCATAAATATAGCCCTAGCCAGTCTTGAACTAGGGCTATAAAATGGTTTTTAATAAAGGAAATCTTTATTTTTAAGGATAAAAAGACCCCTTATAGCATAATCTTCCGCTCCTCAATCAGGCCTAGCTTTTCAGAGAAGAACCCAAGTAGCTGCGCGGGGGCTGCTCTTTTGTGCAGTTTGAACCTGCTAAACTGACTTGGGCCGATCATGCTAGGGCACAGAAAGATAGAATCGTCGAGCACTGCGCGGTGGTGCCAGTGGCCGGTAAATACATATTTGAATTCTTTATCAGTTCCGGCTCGGGCTTTGTACTCCATGTCAAAAGTCGATTCGATCGGGTAGTATGGAGTGCGATTATTCATGTTTACTTCACCGCTATGAGTCAACAGGCAATTCCACCCCATAATATCTACCACGGTCATAATCGATCGTGGGAGATTCCACTCGACGTTCTCGCATTGCTCTGTCAAAGCTTGGGCCATCAGGTACGCCGACATGTCCCAGTTACGGTCGGCGGTCATTTTGAATACAGGCTTCTTCCCGTCCCTGCCATGATTGCCGCATATGCAATGTACCCGGATCTTTTCGAAATGGGCAGATAGTCCTACGATCATCTTGGCGAATACCTTTGCAACAGAAGGCACAGCTACTGGCATAGGCATCTCCACTGCATAGGCCCCTTCTTGAGGTTGGATCTTACCGCAGAACCAATCTCCTAAACTGAAAATGTCCAGGTAGCGCACTGGACCAGCCTGTCTTGCTATGTTCACAAGTTCTAAGGCCTTCCTTGTGGTAGCATCCATTCGATCCAAGAAAGTAGCCCAGTTGTATGAAGCAAGTCCTTCCATCTCCTCCGCCAAGACGGTTTCCTCTGCATGTTGATCAGTTGTTACGAGAACCGCATGGGTTTCGTCATGGCCTAGTTTAGGCTTGTCATACTTGACTTTCTCTGGGGGTGGGAATGAATGAAGAGCGCATTTGATACAATCGAATAACGATTCATCTGTTCCGATCTGCCGCTTAAGAGCTGAGTTCTCCTTCTCCAGCTTCTTAACATAGTTCCTTAAAGCGGTTTCTTTCGGATTGGGATCATGTTCGTGCTTGAACTCATTACGTGACGTCATTTAGATCCCTCGCTCTGCTCACGTTGGCCAAGGCCCACTTCTTTGTCCTCGGCGTAGTCCAAAATACCTTCTCGCCGACCTTGAATTGATACTGCAGAAATTCCCTTTGTTCCGCAACGGAACGAAATCCTTGGGACAATACTCCTCCACAGCACTCCTGTTTGAATTCCTGGTCGCCGAGGATGGGGTCGTCTTCCGGTCGATCATTCGCCATTTCTTTAAGGCGCTTAACGCCTTCTTTGATGGCGGCTTCTTGACGGGTCCTAATGTCATATTTGGTCATAAATTGCTCCCGATTCATAACAGAGGAGGATCCGAGGGAGCAAGATTGAGTCGGCTTTTGTCTCAGTTCGGACATGGAAGTTAAACCTTTTCGGCATGCCGTAGTGAGACGCTGTGTTACGGTTTTAGGTCGTATACCCAGCTTTCTTGCCGCCTCCTTTTTGGATCCTGTCTCTTTGAAAGTGTTTACGGTTTTCTTGAGTTCTGCTTCCGAAAGTGATTGAGCCATTAGATACCTCCTACTGAAGGTCTTTGTATGCGGCGAAAGCCATCATAGTAAGCCCGGGCTTTCCGCAATCGAAGGTGTTCTTTTCATAAAAAGGTTCCATAGCCACCGCCGCCGCTTCATTCCCCGACAGAAGGATTGTATTGAAATATCCCATACAAATACGTCGAACTGTTTCGGGTTCTTCATCTATGCCTTTGAGGATTGAGGCTATCACCTCCCAATCTTCGCCTTTCCAAATGGCCCGGGCCAGTTCAATCCCAGCATTCCGTTTGGATGCCTCTTCTAGGGCAGCGCCTTCCATGTCCTCAGGATCCAATCCTAGAATGGTTTCCAGTATGGACAGCGCGTCTCTCGGATGCCCTAGCGAAGCATTATATACTTCTCGAAGCACCGAATTAGGCACTTTCGTTTGCTCTAATTGGCAAATCTTCTTTAACCAACGGATAGTTTGTTTCTCATTGAGGGGTCCTACAGAGATAGGGGTACACCGGCTCTTGATTGTCGCGGTGAGCTTCTGCGGATCGGTAGTGCATAGAAAGAAATAGACATATGAAGGCGGCTCTTCCAAGACCTTGAGCATAGCGTTCCGGGCCTGTTCTGATTTCAAACCGTGCGCCTCATCTAATATCCAGACCCTGACGGGACCGTTCATAGGCTTGTGGTAGACCTTGCGCTTGAGAGACTTTACTTCAGCCACGCCGCCGAAGCTCCCAATGTCTAATTCTTGCAAGTCCATGGAGTGCGCTGGATCAATAGTATCGCATTTCAGTTCCTTCGCCATTATCCGTGCCAAGGTAGTTTTGCCGCATCCCCTTGGTCCCTGTAGTAGCACAGCGTGCGGTATCTCGCCACGTTCTATTATACTGGAAAGGGACCGCTTGGCGCTAGTATTTCCCTGTATTTCCTCTAAGCTAGTAGGCCTGTAAGTGTTATATAAACTCATTACTCCTCCTTTACTCCATAAAGAATCTGACTATACCGTACACTGCCGATACTGCTATAAAGCCACTGAACGCCAAAAGACCTATTGTGATCATTGCGTTTTTCATTAGGAACACCTCCTCTTTTTGACCCGCGCTATGAACGCTGCTGCGTGGCTCTCTACCAATGGGTTCCAGCACTTCCAATGCCCTAAATGACCGAAGGTAAAATGGCATTTCATTCCCTTATCGCAAAGAGTCATGAGGTTGCATTCCTCCAGCTCCAATTCGGGATGTGTGTGAAAGGGTCTAACATGATGGACCTCCAGCCCGTCTGTCCGGCCACAAGCTTCGCACTCCGGATGGTTCTTGATATATTCCTTACGGACCTTTGGCCACTTGGAGCTGCGGGTCAATCGTTTGACTACATGTTCTCTTATAAATCCCATTATTCGTCTTCTCCTTCCATTCTGCGCCTCCTTATTTTATGGGCCGATAGTATTTTAGCAATCGATCCATTGCTTCATCGAATTTCAAATCGGTGGCTACAAATACATCTGCGTAAGGACCGAAATGGTAACGCTTGTAATGAACGATTTCCACTGCCGGAGTAGCCTCATCTATTATCGCTCCTGGGGGCGGATCCAATTTTACAAACGGAAGCTCTTTCCATATTGGGACCTCTAAGAACTCACTTTGTTCAGCTCTCCACTGCCCGTCCAATGGCCCTCCTATACAGAGGGCAGGGCGATTTCTTCCTTCGTACTCCATGGCGCATCAACCTCCGCGCAATCCGCCTCTATTTCCAGAGGCGTGTTAATAAAAGACCATTCCTTCGGCAGGTCGCGGGTCATAACCTTGTTAGCCATACCGAGGAAGTCTTGTAGTTCGTGGGGAGCTACCGTAGCGATAATCGAATCATGTATTTGTCCAACGATCCGGGACTCCCATCCCTCAGCCTTGAGTTTATTGTTTATTCTAATCAAGCTCCAAAGCAGCGCGTGGAACGCGAGGCCTTGAATGGGGAGGTTGGTTGCTTGATTATATCGTAGCATACCGGAGGCTACAAACCCGTTTAGGTACTGAACGTAACCATTCTTGAGATATTTCTCCCAAGTTGCGTCTTTCCATTCTTGGTATACCTTAAAGCGCCTACCCCAAAAATCCTTCTCGACCTCCTGCACGTGCTTTTCGAACTGCTTATAGTTTTTGATACCCTTCGAGGACAAGTGCCGCTTGAGAGGCGTATTATCCCGAAGATGGAGATCATACTTATTGATATCCCCCCAAAGGTTCTGCGCGCATTTTACATAATAATCTCCATAGAATTGAGGAAACACGAAGGAATTCTTAGCACACTTTCTGATGTGTTTCTCAAGACTATCATGTTTATCCAGCGTATCCAGTTTATATAACTGAACGCCCATATCGCCATGCATATCGTTGGCGATTGGATCCGCTTGGTATTCTAACATCACAGGGTCTTGGTGGTACCAACAGCTGGTCGAGACTTCAACGCCTGAATAATCCAACTCGACCAAGTGGTGGCCAGGCCATCCTAGAATAACCGAGCGCACGATCTGCATCATTGCGTAGTCACGGCTAGGCATGTTCTGGAAGTTGGGATCGGAAGAGGAAGAACGAAAGGATCGCGCTATATGTAGATGAAAGAACGGATGGAGCCATCCATCTACTGTCTCACGGAGTATACTGTTGAGGTAAGTATTTCTGAGCTTCTTTTTCTTTCTGATTTGAATGAAGTCTAATATGAACTTCTTATCATAATCAAGTTTCTTCAGTGTCTCCGCGTCGGCCTTCGGTACGTCCTCTCCGACGAACTTCTTCAGTACCTTTTTTAATTGGGTATCGGAGTCAAAATTGACATTGTTTTTGTATTGTTTCTTCCACTCTTTCATAGCCTCATGGTCTCCCAATTTATCCATAAGGCGATCTATGTCTTTGCCAGCTTGTTTGTAAGCTTCCTTGGCCTTAGGCACATCTATGCGTATGCCGTTTTGCTCCACGTCAGCCAGGGCTAAAATACCTTCATGGAAGAACCGGTACGCATATTGGGTAGTCGGCTCAACCATTAGCGGCGTACAATAATTGGCTTCTATCGTCGCTCTATCCATTTTGGTCTGAGTTCCTCCATTTCGTCTAGGGCTAATCTGTATTCGTAAAGCGCGTCCAGTCCGCAATAAATCAATAGGTCGCGGATCGCTATCTTTTCAATCTGGTTGAAAGCATTGGCTCCCGGTTTCGTCCCTTTCAATAAGGAATTGAGGTGGGAGTCGTAATCTGCTACTCCGTATCGACGGTAGACTTGGTGTTTGAGAGAAGTAATATTCTCTCGGTGGTCAAGTATATGAGAACCTACCATAGTATCAAATAACCATCCGGCTACCTCCTGTCCTAATATGACCCGCGACCAGGCTTCCTCAAACTTAAGGTTTTGCGCTACTTTCCAAATGTCCGGATCTCGTAGGAACTTCTTGAAGACGGGGCGTATCTCATCCAGCATAGGAAACGCTACCGATCGGTAGGCCTCAGTACAAATAGAGACGCACTTGATATCATGCCCTTTCCTATGAGGTTTTAAACCAGTGGTTTCGTAATCGAACGCGGCAAAAGGGTAGGTATGTTTAGATCGGATCAGTTCCTTGATATACGCTCGGATCTCATCCGGATGCTTCAATATCTCTACGCATTTCTCATCATCTCGCCACTCCGGTAAAGGGACCTCTAATAACCTTGCGGCCCTAGCAATATCGCGTTCCATTATGACTTTGGCCGATGCAGGAGTGGTTTCCCTCATGATGTAAGATGGATGAAAGGTAGGACATATCCAAGCATTGAAAGTATAGTCTGGGATCGTCGCCCCTTGCCATTTGGAAACAGTACCGATGTCCTTCTTGAAAGTATGCTTCAATAAGCTTAGGTTCGCATAAGTACCCATCGGTATTATGATATGGGGCTGGGCTTCTTTGATCGATTTAATTGCGTTCGGGCGGCAGCATTCGATCTCATGATCCTTGGGATCTCGATTCTCTGGCGGTCGGCATCGAACGGCGTTGTCCTTAAAGCAATCCTCAATATCAATATCGGCAATCCGTTCGACCATCCGCCGGAGGTACTTCCCGGCCTTGCCGCAAAGTTGAGTGCCCCGTTTATCCTCGAGGGCTCCCGGGGCCTCAGCAAACCAGTAGATGGGGATTTCCTTTTTACCACCCACCTCCATCTTTGGCGATCGGCATTCTTTATGTAGGCCGCACCTGCCGCATTGAGGACTGGTAATAGTCTTCTTTGGTTTTCTTATCTCTGACGTACTAAAGAATCCTTTCATGCAGCCACCTCTTTCAAGAACTCACCTACGTTCCGGCCTCGGATCTGTGCTGAGAATTCCCATACATATGAATACAAATGCAAGCCCTTACTGGAGCAAATCATAGGCCCCGCTTCTACCCCGATCTCCTCCGCCATGAACTGCTGGAGGATCGAAATACCCCCGAGGTTCGCCGGGAAGCCACTCCACAGGTCCCAGGATCGAAAGTACGGATAGAAGATCAGAACGCCCTCCCGTATTCTCATATCAATATGACGCAGACAAGGAGGGTCCTCGAGCAGTCCGTCCTCTGGAACGGCTATGGTCATAATAGCCTGGTTGGTACGCGGGGCCTTCTTCAACTTATCAACCCAATATAGGATCTGGTCGAAGGAGCCCGCGTTTAAGTTGTAATTAGACAGGCGCTGTCCGTAAGTATAGGCCTCGTCTGGCTTTTTGTTTCCGGTCAAGATGTAGTCCGCTGCGTAGGATCCAATATCGAAATCTGGCGGGATTGGGTCGGACAGACCCAAAGCAGGATTTAATACTGGTCGGCACTCTCCATGGGGGAATTTGATGTAAACAGTAACCCAATCGAATTCAAGGCGCTTGAACTCGTTTTGAAAAGAGCCTTGGTCTATGCCATAGGAAAATCCAGCCCCGTCTACCAGGGCGTATATCAACCGGAACCAAGCATCCGGTATGTCCCTTGCTTCCAAATATACAGGTTTCAATTCCATTGCCTTTCCTTTCGGATTGGAGCGGCAGGATCGGACTCGAACCGACACCTCTTAGCTGGGGGCCAAGTATGCTACCAGTTACACCACCACCGCTTTTGGTTAGTCGTCTTCTTGAATCATGGCCGTGATATAAACAAAATCATCTTCCTTCTCGAAGACGATCCTATCATCAATGATCCGCAGATTGGGGGTCACCGCGTACATTTCGGCCAAATGCTTTGGGGAAGAGATAAAGTCAATATCCGCTCCATCGTACTCCGTCGATGCCGCTTCTTCAAACCACCCTTGTTCGTTCCGGCCTCGAACGGTTATCTTGTCATCGGTGAGGGATACCTTTACCTTTTCCAAGGGCTGAGATTCGTCCATCTCGGAGAAGACCCCCGCTCTGGCTACCAGTTCCAGAAAGTTATCAGGCAAAGCTATACAAGCGCCGCCCTTTGTATCGATGAACCGGTCCAAGTTCGGATATTCTTCGTTGTAGATTCGAGCGGAGATCTCAGTATTGTCTAACGCTCGGAAGTGCGCCCACGAACCGTCAACGTAGATCTCGCCTAAGTCGTAGTTGGTTAGGTGCTTGGCAGATCCGGAGGGAAGCACAAAGTCCTCGAAAGGCATTTCCAGGTCTTCATAATACTTTCGGGTCACGCGGAAGTTATCAGTCGATTCCATGAAGGTATCGCTCACGTGAACTCCAGTACAAACTCCCAGATGCTCCTCTTGGCTCACGGTGAACAAAACGAACCGGAGGGCTTTAGGAAAGCCGTGGGGACAGGGCACCCACTCCTTCTCCCCTTTGAACTCATCGATAGGGAGGGCAATACTTTCCTGGAGCCGGATACCACCCTTGCCCTTGCCGCCCTTGATTTTCAGCTCCTCTTTGCTGGGGGTTAGAGTGATTTCTTTGGTTTTCATCCGCTTCACAAGTTCATATAGTTTCTTGGCGTTGACGGCTCCTTCGAAACCGATATCAATAGGGAACGAAACCGCTACTTCATCATTGAAGGTCACGACTCGATCTCCGAGGAACACATAACAATCGCCTTGTTCAATGCTTTCTTTCTGAGCTAATCCCGGGGCTACTCGCTCCAGGGCTTCCAACAGATCTGCTCTTTTCATTTTGCCTCCCATGTGTACACCTCCCTTATTCTCCAGGGATTGAGGGTATCTTTGAATTGTTTTAAACCTTTGCTTCCGCAACAACCTCCGTCATTCACAATAGTCAAGGACTCCCACTTGTCCATATAGAAACAATACCGCAAGTACTCATTTAGAAAGGGCTCCTCCCGATGTATAGCGTACCGGTAGTTGATGAACATATGGTTGGAGTCCCATATATTCATCCCCATCAGCTTTCCACCCGCATATAAGTACGCGGCTTGGTGATGAGGTGGGTGGAAGACGTAATCAGCCATAACATCAGGATCGTAAAAAGACAGGCCCTCCCCGAACGTACCCATCCACTCGACAAACAACTCTTCAACATTCGATTTGATGGGAGTGGCGAAGGTATATTCAGGCTCAATCTTATCAGGCAAACTACGCGGCCACTTGCGGATGTTCTTACGGAACTTCATCCACCGCTTGCCCTCCATCTTATGGAAGGACTTGGGACGGTAGAGGTATTCAAAATCTAGGAACCACTTATTCCAATCCGGCTGTCCCCAATTTGGAAAGTCGCTCCATACATAATCGATGCCCATTGGAAATTGAGTTTGGGGCGTCGCTCCTCGCTGGATTAAAGGAGGGAGCATACACTTGCCGGATTCGTCCTCGATCCAAACCCATCCGTCAAATGAGTTATCCCTCCATCCTGCGCGATTGAAATACTCAGCCGATGTCCAGAAATTAGGCCTACGACCACGATTGCTCAGAGTCCTTAAATATTCGTAAGCCTTTGGATCCACTGGATGGTTTATCACTTTGTCCTCCGGCTTTGTCCTTTTTGTTTTGTTCTACGAGGCGGTCCACTAGCTTCTTGCTCACCGACCCGCTCTTCCGACTTTTTCCGCCCATTCTTTCTCACCCCCTCTATAATGGCGTCTACTATTCCCATTTCATCGTAGAGGCACCAGCTGACCAATCCTTGCATCACTATTCCTGCTTTGCTTGCCAGGATCGTACAGTACCCCCATTCCGTAAATGAGAATTCTATTGTATCAAAAAACACGAACAAAGCAAAGAAATCATTTGTTCGCATACCGATCGGCCCGAACTCCGTTGGGAAGATATCCTTCGTCACTTCCATCAAGCCCTTGGGCGCTTCCCGCGTTATATCTACTGTCGATCCATCGTAAATGTTACGCTGGATGATCTGCAGCCCGTTCTCATCGCCAGAGAACTCAATATGAGAGAGGTTATCGTCCAACACCTTCAGGACTCCTTTATGAAGCTTTACAGTAGGAGCACTGCGCGGAGCGCGCTCGAATTCATTGAACATGTCCCTTACGTCCTCTGGATTGGCTTCCGGGACGCCGCACCGCTTCTTTCGGACAAAGCCCTCAGCCCTTGTCTCGAAGACAATTTTACCGTCCTCTACATAGAACTTATTGCTCTCGTAGTCGTTGGCCCGGAACGATACAGGCTCATCAAATACTTGCTCCCCTACGTTTATCTGGAGCAGTACGGTATTGTCTGGGTTCAAGATATAGATCTCGTCCTCAATGCAATAAACAGTATTGCGCAGTCTACCCGATTGTTCGAGGGCTACTGCATGGGCAAACAGCGTCTCGATCTTCTTTGATACTTTCATTCGCCTCCACCGCCTTTATGAGATAATCTAGTTGCTGACTGAGCCGCTCAAGGATTCTTCCAAGTTGCGCATCGTCAAATCCTTGAGCCGGAACATAGTAGGGTTCAGGTTTCTTTTTCACTTCGATCCATCCTCTCTGTGAAGCAACGAGCGCAATTGCAATCCTTTGGATGCTCCGGCCACTCAACTTCGTCGTATGCGTTTCTGTATTCGTCGTTCGCCCAAGTTTGTTTGTTACAAAACATATTAAGTCCTTTTGCCATTTTACCAATCTCCTTCGTCCACTTCGCATTCTCGTTCAAAAAGACATTCGGTGCATATAAACTCTCCCTCCTCATCAACAACGAGCATTTCGGCATCGCCGCACACCGAGCAACGATACTCCTCATTATTACTCATCACTGTGTATTCCTTAATCGCCATAGTAGTCTACCCCGCAGGTCTTCTCAAGTTTGAGTAATGCGTCCTCACAAAACTCGCTGGCGCGTTCAACGATATCTTCATTGGAATCGTTTTTTTGCGCCTCGAGTTCGCATCCCACGTCGATCCGCACCGATTCGTAATTGCCTAAATTGTAAGTGCGTCCTATACGAACGGTGACGTTTTTTAGGCCTTTGGTTCTCACGATAACAACTCCTTCAGCAATTGCTCCCGGAAGTCCTCGTGTTGCCGGTACTCCCATACGATTCCGGCTCTGTCCGTTCCAATCGGCTCGATACCTTGCCCCCACTGGACGCGGTAGGAAAGATTACCGTCCCAATTCCACAGTTGGTGCATAGCGTAGCGCAGGGACTCGCTGAGAAATCCCCCGTTCTTGTTGACGTACTCTTCAAATTCAACCCATCCAACCGGTCTGTCCTTGTTTTTGATAAACCGGATAGCGGATACAACGCAGCCATAATTCCAACCGCTGCCTTGGAATAGATCGCCGACCTCGCAACAGACCATCTGGTTGTTCCCGGGAACACAACCAAGATCGAAAGTGGAGCACTTGAAGCCGTACTCCCGGAACAGGTCCATAAACTTATCGAGAAGGATCGAGCCCAGGCCTTGACTATCGCATCCGAGGAGGAAGAGGCGATCAAAATCATATCCGGCCTTCAAAAAGGCTTTGCGGATTCCCGGGTTTTTTGCGGAGTAGGAGTAGGTGTCGAAGGTGATATGGCGAATACCAGCCTCCCAACACTTATCCATATATTCCCGTACCGCATCCGGATCGTCATTTAAAAAGACAAGGTAGGGCTCGATCCGAGCAACGACCCTGACGCCTGCAGCGGTTAGGCGCTTTGCGGATTCCACGCGAGCCTCGAAGGTGGGCGCTCCGGGCTCGATCTTACGAGTGAACTCCCGGTCGTTGGATATCATGGTTATATGTACAGCAGTACCTGCTTCGTTGTCGCTCAACGCTTTAAGATAGGCGTCCTCCCCGAGCAGGTCCGACTTGGTGTTAATCATTAAAGGATAATCGTTGTCCGCGAGATACCTCATCATCTCGAGACTGACGCCCTTTTTCTTCTCCGGTTTCAGAAAGTCCTCGAACCGAATGCCCATACGGAGAGGGATCTGTTTAGCGATGGCCTTTTGGATATCACCTTTTACGCTATGGGGATCCTTGCCTCTGAGCTTGAAAAGATTGTCCATTTCCTTCTTGTAGTACTTCGGGTTACAATGCCGAAGGCCCATCGATTTGCTGTTATCGAAGAAAGAAGTATACAACGAGGCGCGGAAGTTGTTAGCGTAACAATACGCACAATTGTAGGGGCAGATTATGCCGTCCCACACATCCATATTGAAAGGCATCGGGCACGCCACTGCTCTGAGCGAGATTTCTAAGAAGCTGGACACCTCTTCCAGATTCAGGAGCCGACGCTTATCCTGGAAGCCCTGTACGTCCAGGCTGAACTCTTTATAGTTGGTCTTGCGCCCTTTCTCCTTCACCAATTCGATCTTCCCCTTCACTCCGGCAAGATTGATCATTCTTGGCACAAGCTTCGCAACTTCCGCTCTCAATTCGTAGTAATTCATATTACCTGCCCCAATTCTTCTGAACAAAGGTCATTGTTTTCTCCCAGCCCCCTGCACGATCCATTTTGATATCGGCCTTGAATAGTCCATCTTTACTATCCCGATAGATTCTCGCATCGCGTCCCCATATCTCCTCGATACCATCGTAATGGTTGCTCATAGCAGTTAGGTGGTTTCTAGTTTCTTCCTCCCGGAAGTTTTTGATTCCTTGTTCTTGAGCAATGCCAAACCCCTTGGTTAGTAGACGATTCTTATACTCATAAAGGGCTTGAATGTTGCTTCCCGGTTTTAGTATCTTACAGAGCTTGGTGTTGAATTCGGCATTACTAACTCCGCCCAGGACAGGAACGCCGGTTCCCAATTCATCTATATAAGACAGAACGGTTCCTTTATCATAGGGCTTGCTGACTTTTAAATGCCACCATTCCCAAACCGCTGGTCCCAATACTTTTCCATCACTTCTAAGTCCCTCAAAAAACTCGAACAGTTTTTCGCCTCGTACTGAGCCTTTAATATTCATACGCTCCTCCTCTAAAATGGAATGTCGTCTTCCGATGGTTGATCTACCGGCTCAGGCGCTTTCAGCCGCAAGCTTAGATCCCCGAGCGTCCATCGGAAAGTCTTGAACATATCTACTCTTGTTTGCTTATCGAAATACACCACCTCCTTTAAACTATCGCTGGCGTTCACCGCAGCAATAAGAATCTTTGTTGCCTCACGCCAAATTCTGAACGTCGCCGCGTCCATAGCGATTATGATATTGTAGTCTTTATTGTTGAGTGGGATATAAATACTGGTGGTAGTTGCATCCCTATAGCTATGGGGCAAATAGCGCGCCCCTTCGCATATCCGGAGCATGTCGTCGAACTTATAGTGGAAGTCGTAAGGAACCATTATGTCTATATCAGACAGCTCCCGGTCGTAGCCTCCGAACACTTTAGACCCTGTGACAAAGCCGCGCTTCCTGGCCTCTGTAATAACTTCTTTATTGCGCATTGTCGCACTCCCACGCCATCAAAGCGACTTCGGATTGACTTAGCATCTCCAGCCCGAGCTTATCGGGATATTTATCTGCGGCGTCATAGACCACCATGTGGATGCCAGCGTTGATAACCTCCTTAGCACAAAGGATACAAGGAGATAGAGTACAATACAACGTAGCGCCTTCCGCTACTATACCATATCTCGCGCATTGAATCAAACAATTTTGTTCTGCGTGCAATCCTGGACAGACCTCGAGTCCCTTACCACTTTCCGCACCAGCCGCGTCTTTTCGGCAACCGAGATCTAAACAGTGATCGATCTTGGTCGGGACTCCATTGTACCCTGAGGCAATGATTCTCTTATCCCGTACCAGTACCGCTCCGATCTGACGCCGCAAGCAGGTGGATCGCTCGGAGATTACCCGCGCGACCTTCATCCAATGGTCGTTCCATCGTGGCCTACGCTCAGTCTCAATTACGTGCATTACAATTTCCTCCAATTGAAAGATTTCCCGTACCGGTCCACCGAATCGTTGATCAAATCTTCTGTAGGCATATTTGCGATTTGGCACTTTGGGCACTTGCACTCGCCTTGCAATATCTTGCACTTCCCTTCAACGTCGATCTCTTCTAAAATAGTCAGCTTCAACGCATCAGCGAACGCTTTCAGTAACGGGTAGTTGTCTGTACTTATGCGGTTCATCGCACCCTCCCGATATTCCAAAACATTACTGGCCCATCCATTTGCTGCATCCCCATCCATTGGTCTAACCATTGCCACGCCTTCCGATCATACCAAGGGTGGCATGGGAAAGGACACGGCCAAGAGCTTCGGTCAGCATATCTCCATCCCGGATCTACTACACTCAGGTTTTTGTTCCCTAAAAAACCGCCGATAGGGATGTGTGCTTTTTTATGGATCGTTTTTGCTTTGTGTTTTGATGAACCGGTTCTGGTCATTACTCCGAATATCTTAACATCTCCAGGGAGTCCTTTCAAGAGTCCCGCACATATTGTACCACTACCGACCGATGTTACTACGGTACGAAATACATTGCTATTCCACGTCTCCCGGGCGATCTTAGCAGTTTCCATTACGGTATAAGGGAGAGGCAATCCGAGCGGAAGCAAGAAACAATCCGGTGTCTTGCGAACCTCTTTAGCTGCTATATTATAGTTTACCGCTGCCATCCCTGCCTTAATCGGTAGAATCTTAGGGTTGAACTTCTTCCATTGTTTCCGATGGTAGCGAAGCAGCGGTGGCGTCTTCTCGTATTGAGGGTCCCATAAAATGCACTCGAGGCCGAGGTGATAGCACGCCCACGCGACTCCCCATCCGGCCATAGAGACAGAGGTTTCCACGTAGCCTATGGTTGTGAATCCCAACTCTTTTAAATCCCATAGGTAGGGCACCAACCCCCGTACTTTAGAAAATGGAGGACCGGGATAAGGTGTAGCGCGATCTTCCCTTTTGACTAAAACCGTTTGCCCTTTAACGGTATACTCCTCCACTGGAGTATTTGGTATCAATCGAATCGTCATCCCGGCCCTCCTTCCGCCCATAAATATAGCCCTAATCCGACTTGAACTAGGGCTATAAAATGGTTTTTAATAAAGGAAATATTTATTTTTAAGGATAAAAATACTAAAGCTTCAACTTATAGGTATCATAAGGCAGGAAACCTAACTGTTGCTTGAGCCCCTCGGCGGTTGATCCGCAAAATACTTTGTTATAGTGCCGGGATATAGTCTCTACAGACGCAACCCAAAAGTAAACTGGGAAACAACTGTGCGCCTTTCGATTCTTCATCAAAGTTATTTGCGCACAGCTGCCGAAAACCTCGTAACCGCATATGCCTATCAGTTCCTCGCCTTCCCAAAAGCAAATACAGCTAGCAAAGCCTTTGTAAAGTAGATCGATATAGGCTTGGTAATGTCCTTTAACAACCATAAAATGACGCTTGCTGGCTTCCTCAGCCCATTTAGCAAATAGTTCATCCATCTTCTCTCTAGCTGGCAGCTTATGTCCTACGGTGTACCGTTTCTTGCCCTGGCGGTGCTTCCTCCTCAAAGTTTCACGGGTCTTGCTCGAGTGGCATTGTGTAGAAAGATCAAAGTCATATAAGCCATAGACAATGAATTCTTTGACCTTCGCTCCCTTGTCCGGGAAGAACATAGTCTTCTCCCAATTAAGGCTTTTCACTTTGATATCTTGAGATTGAAGAGCAAATACCGCTGCTCGCATATCCTCCTCTTCCCCGAACCAATTGATCAATGTCGCTTGCTTTCCCCTTATCCTGAACACAACGCCGCCTTCCATAAGCAAAAGCTGAGAGTTCTTCAAAGATTTAGCAAAGGCGAGCATTGTGGTAGGGAAATCCCAATACTCAACAGGATTGTTTATTATATTGGCGAGGGATTTCCATTGGTCCAAGAGCCGAGGAGTTTTTCTCAGTCCTAAACTCATAGTAATCCAGCCTCCAGGTGCTTGGTAGCGATCGATGCTACGTGCTCCAACAGTTCTATTCCCAAGTACCGTCTATTCAAAACCTTCGCTGCGGCGAGAGTCGTTCCGTACCCGCAAAAAGGATCTAGTACCAAGTCATCCTTTTTGGTGAAGATCCGGATCATATCCTCAGCCAACTGGAAAGGAAACGCAACCGGGTATAGCTTGCCTTTCTCTTTTTTGTGACGCCTCAAATTGGTCTTCCGCTTCTCGGTTCGGTAATCAAAGATAGAGCCCTGATTGGAGTAGCGGATCTTGTTGAAGGTTTTAGGTTTGTTCGCATTGTTGACGAAGATCCACATATAGTCGTGGTCTTTGCGGATCCGATTCTTCCACCAATACCCCTCCTGCCCTCCGCGCCAATAGATATAATCGTCCCAAAGATTTAGCTTGGTGTGATCTATCCAATAGGACGGGATTCGAATGGAGTGGCCGCGCTTGATGCCGTTGTGGACTATGTCCTGTATGACCAAGACGCAAACACCCCCATCTTTCAACACCCGACTCAACTCAAAGCCGTACTGGTATAAGTTCGGAGCAGCGCCCTTCGGAGTGTTCGCACCATCATACGGAGGAGACGTCAAAACAAAGTCAATCGAACCGTCAGGTATGTAATCCTCGCTCATCATCTGAGCGTCTCCAGCTAATATCGTATTTGTTTTCATACTATCCTCATTTCAACAGTGACAATTTCTCCTTCCATTGGTCCATCGAGGACCGCTATAGTAAACTTGGCTTTGTCCCGATCGAAGGGATCCTTGCCTAAGCAAGAAATAGCAACGTGGGTTAATTGATCATGCAACTGCTGTACTTGTTCCCAATACGTTTCCATTATACTATCAATCCTTTCTTGGGCTTCTTAACCAATCCAGCATCAGCCATTGTATACATATCGGATCGTTTCCCTTGGACTATCTTCAAGGCCTCCTCAAACTCCCCGATACCCTCCCAATGCTGCGTTAGTACAGCGTTAGGGGCCTTGACTCCGGCCTGCATAGTCTTCTTGAAGTAATGGGTATTAAATCGGCTTGGATTCGGAACGTCTATGCCGCAACAAGTATTAGCCTCCTCCTTCCAGTCAGGTCCGGTGTTTACAAAGTCGGGACAGCCCAGTATGATATTATGTTTTTTCGCAAGATCGCAAAGCTGCTGTTGGATCGGCTTCCAATTCTTGTCCTGATTCATGGTCCAAATCTTCTCGATATCCAAATTGATATCGTTTAGTCGTTTCAGAACGTAATCATTCAAGTGTAAGTTGTATGTGTTGTACCGGTCGATCCCATAGTCCCTGAGCGTTTTGAGCGTGTCCTCGAAATCCTGCACCGTATGATACCCAGGAATGAAAGGCTCTCCATTGACGCCGCCGTGGAATCCGCGCTCTCGAAACTCTTTGAGGATCCGCAGTCTAACCCTTGGCGGATCCGTTCTTCTTCTCTCGAGGATCTCCCAGTCCATCTCAAGGCCAGGACTAATAATCGGAAGAATAACGGCGTTTCTTGGAGAGAGGGCGTCTCGATAGTCGGAGCCAAATTCCCAGACTCTTGATAGGAATCTTGTTTGGATAACATAACTCCACTCCAGTTCTTCCAAGATCTGTATCACTTGGGCCGTGATATGCAGATCGTCCTCGATCGGTTGGAAGCCATCAGCCTTGTTGCCAATCCGTATAGTTTTCTTTCTGGCGAGACAGTTGGCCATCGAGGATTTGGGATTCTTGTTTTTCAAGCCGTTGGTGAGCTTCTTTCTCAAAGCTTCTGGATCCAACGGCTTGAGTTCTTTGCCCCATACATGATTCAACCGCCTCATATAACAATGGTGGCAGTCTACGAGGCAGTTGTTGTATGGGTCTATGGAGAGGGGAAGCGGGCAGTATAAACAATCACCACGCACTGATAAACCATGCTTACTCATAAGCAGAATACCTCCCATGTTTATACTGATGGTTTTTCTTACCTCTCATGGCTTCTGATCTTTTTAGAATATGAGAAGCGGACTGAGCCTTTCCATGCCAATGATTCTTGGGACCGGATGGGATAACGAACAGACCAGTTTTCACAGCGTGTCTCATATTCTCTTTAGGAGTGAGCCATTCAAGATTAGAAATACTATTATTCAATTTGTTACCATCTTTGTGATTCGGGAAGTGGTTAGGAGAAGGCCTAGGAGGTCCGAAAACCTCCAGTACCAATTGGTGGATGGGCCTACGCGCCCTCTTGTTGTTCCTATACAAATCAACATATGCATATTTCTTAAGCTTCGGCTTGAGAACTCCGCCCTTTTTACCTAGAACCTGACCTTGGGCCGAAGCCCAATAGCCAGGGTATCCAGGTATACTTTTCCAACGTCCCATTAGGCGAACTTCACATGTTCTTTTTCTTTGTTGAATTCTACTACTCCAATGCCTGCCATACATTGGATAGCGATATTCACAAAGAACTTCGCCTCACGGTGGTTTTCTTTGCCGCCGTTGGAGGAGTAGAGTTCATTGGTAATTTTGGTGATTTCATCCAACTCCCAATTCTTCTTTTGTTTGTGAGCGTTGGCGATGCCCTGAACAATAGAATCGAGCCGCGTCATCTTTCGTGTCGTAGGCTCTTTGTCAGATTTCTTGGACTGTTTCGGCTCCTCTTTCTTGCTGCCCTTGCTACGTGAAGGTTTCTCTTCCTTCTTGGGCTCTTCCTTCTTCTTGCCCTTGCTGCTCGAGCGCCTGGAGGGTTTCTTCTCTTCAGGCTCAGGCTCAGGCTCCTCTTCGCCTTCATCTTGCTTTTCGAGGTACTTCTGAGCGTATTCGTGCCCCAATTCAGCCAGCGTCTTCACCGCTGCGTCGGAAAAACAATCATCCCCTTCGTTCTCCGGTTCGATATCAGTATCATACACCTCATCTAGGCTTTTCTTGATATAGTCCTCGAGTTTTTCGGCGTCCAATTTGAGATCGATCGCCGGGTCCAGTCCCATAACCTTGTTCATTTCCTTAGCCAGTTTCTTGAGATCTTTCTTTTCCATAATGTCCTCCTCTTGTTGGAAGTTGTTAATAATCGGCGGAACATCTCCGCCCTTTGCCTATATATATACTTGGACCTTGTCTTGAACTACGGGTAATTTCGGCGTACTTCCAAAAAAACTTGCTGTGTAAGGTCTGCCTTTGCGCAAAGCTTGTAGGACTGTTACATTATTCACAGTGCTCATTTCGTCCTCGCGCAGTATCAAAGCCGCTATCCTCATAAGCCCTAGCTCTTGCTCCTCCAGCGTTTTATTGATTGCATAGAAGTGAGTAACATGTCCATATTTTCGTTTATCCTCATTGAAATTGGACAGGTCGAGGTTTTTCTTTTTGTATCCGGCTGCGTCACTCTGAGTAACAGTGATGACCGAGCAGTGGAACTTTTGAGAAATACTTCTGAGCCTCATCCACTTCTCGTTCTCCCTGTGCCGGAACTCCATTCTTGCATCCTCAGGCAGCGCAATATCAGGGTAGTCTACGATAACAACGTCAGGAACCCATCCGTTACGTTCTCGGTTTTGCACAATCCAGGACTCCACGTCGCTGATTCTACGAGTTCCCATTGGCCAATTGCATCGTTCAAAAACTCCCCGGCGGAACTTTGTTTCAAACCACTTTGCTCTCCTTCGAGCCTCTGTCCAGGCCCAAACTGATAAATTTACCTTCTTCCACCATACCGATCCCCTGAACTTCCTCGGTTTTTCTTTTTTGCATTCAATACATGTTTCATGATCTTCTCCTTCCTCATCCCAAGGTCCGCAAGCAAAATACCTTTTGCCTTTGTCATCTTGTTTTACAATATCAGCCGAGCAACCATCGGTGCAACGACCGTCTTGATTCCACAAGCAATCCAAAATGGGGATCCAGGTAGGGCCAGCATATCGGTCGTTGTACGGCTTTCCTGTGACGTAAGATAAATATCGGTAATCACTTTGGTCCTTGGACATATCTCCCATGTCGAAGTAAGCAACCTTACACCCCTCCCGATAAGCCCTGAATCCGAACTCTTCCAGTACATAAGATTTACCTGCTTTCTCCCTGGCGAGGAACGCAAAGAATGTTTCTCTTTCAACCCATCCTATCATTTCGCCCAACGCCCCTGGCATCTTGAATAACTTTCGCGTATCAGATTCCTCACTTCTGATTTGAAGTTCTGTAATTTCCTTTTGATCGAAAACATTTACCCCATCTAATTGCGCAACTTCAACGCGGTTAAAATCAGAGTATAGCTCATCGGCTCTCTTCACATCGTTTTGATCTGCAGCTCTGGCTATCTCCTTGGCAAGCTTCTTGTAACTACGGGCTTTGAAATACTTCTCGCCATAGTCAATCCAGTACTGGGAATTGAAATGCTCCGTCCTTTCAAATTCCTCACTCAAGCTTTCCAAAAACTTCTCCGTCATATCCGCTATGTCTTGTTCAAGGAAATCCGATTCCTCTTCAAAGATAGCTTTTATTTGGTACGCCGGTGCCGTCTCGTATCTGTCGTAATACTGTAAGCACCAATCGGCTATAGTTTTTGCAAAGCTAGTTTGGAGATACTCTTTGCAGTCCATATCTTTGAATGCTTTGCAACACCGCCCGGACATAATCATCGCAGTCACAATATAGCGTTCAGATTGGGCGTCCTGCGGTTTGGTTCTCTCTATCTTCAATTCTCACCTCCTTACTCATCTGCAAGATGTAGAACTTCGTCTCTGAAAGATTTCCACCATCCACTGGTGGGGCCTAATCCAAGCGGCGAAGCTTTGGCTCCGCTTTGGTTTAACCAGAACGCATACTCCTCCATCATATCAACTGGATCTGTAATTCCTGAAGCCATAGTAGTATCCGAGCTGCGGAATATTTGAATAAGAGTTTTGGCCAGTGCTGCTACTTGCTTGCGCGTTTGATAATTATCTTTCTTTCCATTTATCCAATAATAATCTTTGATAAATGTATGGGCTCCTAATTTGATATCAACATCTCTCGCAGAGTCAATTGGATCTGGGAATATGGATCTGGGAATAGCGATCTGCGTGTAATAAATCAGCGGTGAACTTTGGTAGTATTCATGGTAGATAGCTTGTATTAAACTGGGTGTCATGTACTTGGTAAGTAAAGTGGGATCAAGATAATACTCGATGTAATCTAATACCATTCGGTCCACTCTGGTAATGCCTATTCGTTTGGAAACTATCTCTAATTGTTCAGGTGGAAGGTTTACCTTAGCTTTGCCATAATATCTTTGAAGAGCAGGGACTAATTTCCCTTCTGCTAAAGCAGACAGGAAATAAGCGCATCTTTCTTGCACTCGCTTAGTATGGCCGGTTAATCCTTCTGTATTGATCCATAGAGATATCATGGAATGAATGGTAAGATTTTTTACAAGTATTTCATATCCTTCTTGTCTAATCTTTTTCTTGGGAGAAACCTTTTTGGGAGGTTTCTTATCTTTGATTTTTGTTCCCATAGTTTTTCTTTTTCCTGGGAATTTAGTTCTCATAAAAACCTCCTTCAAAACCTACTCTTGCAACCCAAAGGGGTGAGGATACCCCCCACCCCTTTAGGGGTGGGATAAGGGTATCCTGCACGCGCTGAGGCGCTCGGGCGCGCGTAATAAGAACTACGCGCGTAGTTATATATAACAAGTTATATATAACGGCACCCCTTCTTTGAAACTCTATCCATCCTGGTATGTTAGTCACCTTCTTATCAACAGTTCTCGCATAACGTAGTCTGCATCCTTTTGATTCAAGTCTCCAGGATCTCCTTCGATCCCAGCTCGGATAACCTCAGAATCGACTCCAAGTGCCGTCAGTTCTGAGGCCAGCTGTAGGTTTTTCTCTTCAGCCTCGGGATCTTCTTCATCGAACCATACAAACACTCGCCGGAATTGGCTCAACAATTTGACCTGGGCCGGTGTATATTTTATTCCAAACGTAGCTACCGACCCAGGACCCATTCGCCATACGTCCGTTACTCCTTCCACAACCAGGACATCTCGATCGGCTAAGTCATATCCGTAGAGAACCTGTTTGTGATGTATTTGTTCGCTATCTCTCGCGCATGCTTTGTATTTCTTATCAGACCGCCCCGTGATATCTCGGCCTTGGTAAGACACGAGTTTTCCCCCAAACAAGATAGGGGCGATGATTCGCCACTTGTATGGTCCCAGGTGGTTCGTTCCGAGCAAGCCCCATATGTCCTCCAGGGCTTCAGGGTCAAAGTATCTCGCAACAAGGTAGACGCGGTGTTGTTCAATAAGCGGACCACTGCCTTTCGGTAGTACCACTTCAATCTCTTTCTCTTTTGCTTCACGCGCTCTCTTCGTTTTGTAAGCTTCCTCGCCGCCATATGCAGAAACGAGTCTCTTAGCTTCCGTCCAGCTGCTGCCTCGGAGAGCCCGAACCACTTTAGCTGCGGAATGGCCTCCACATCGATAACAAACGTAATATCCATTGCTTTCGTTATATCCGAGGTGGAGTCCGGGATTGCCCGTACAGAACGGACACGGGCGGTTAATCCAACCTCTTCGAGTGTGCTTATGACTAATCGTTCCATCGCTGTAGTCAATTCCATAGTCTTCATAGAACCTCCGGGCTTGGAACATAAATATCTTCCTTTCTGTTCTGCGGTGTTTCCCAGTCGCATCGGGTACACCAAGATCCGGCGTACCCGCGTTCATTGTTTGGTTTGCGAACCGTCGCCCCTCCGCATATAGGGCATAGTTTTCTCCAGCTCCACGTTCCGTCCTTGTGATAAATGTATTGCCGCTCAATCCCGTTAAAGCACTTGTATTCTTTCAATCGTTTTATAACATTCTGTCGGCGAACTGGGAGCTCCGTAATCTTTTCTTTCAAAAGATCTTGGATTTCCTCTGGTGACTTTCCTTCATCGAATCGCCAACATTGAAACATTGCCTTCTCGCTAGAATATCCGAACCGTTCAGGAAAGAAGTAATATTTCATTCCTTTCGGTGGCGCTTCCACTCCCACTTCTTTCATCTTCTTGGCCAAGCTGACCGTGCTCACGCCCAACTTTTTCGCGAAACTTGTCACATTGTGTCCTACGAATTTGGCGTGGGCTTCCTTGGCTATCTCCGATTCAAGCATTTCCTTCACAGAACTGTAATTCATGTACTCTGCTAATCCATTCCAATCTATCTTTGCCGGCAATGGCTTGTCTCCTCTCCTTTTAATGGCCACAGAACCCACTTCATTTTGTGCGTCTTGGCTTTTTTCCATTTACCCTGGTTCGTCTACTAGGCATGTCGTTAGAAGTGGAATAAAGTGGAATTCGTTCTTCAACTTCTTCTATCATATGCAGAGGGTAGCGGATCCAAGGGTATTCTGAATTGAAGGGACCTTCTGGGTATTCTACCCGGGCCTTCAGGGTTTTTGCATCCAGGTGCTTAATCCGGGCCAACTTATGCCCGGATTTCACACCGTCGAATCTCATCTTGAACACGTCTCCGGATCGCCGGAGTTGGACAGCTCGTTTTTTATCCACGATATTCCTCCAGCAAGGCAGCTAGGGTTGATTCTTGATCGTCCTGAGACAGGCCGTCTACAACCTCTTGAATTACCCTTCGTTTAGCATCCAATACTCGCATCATTCGTTCTTCAATTGTGCCTTCCGCGATCAGGTAGTATATATTCACACTGTCGGCTTCTTGGCCTATTCTATGAATACGGTCGGATGCTTGTTCCAGGGCTCCTGGCGTCCAGGGCAGTTCGATGAATACGCAATTCGAGGCGGAGGTCAGAGTAATACCCTCACCAGCCGCCTGAATATTCCCGACGAATAGCCGGGTGTCGGGGTCTTCTTGGAACTTATCAACGATATCTTGGCGTTTACTTTGCGCGATCCGTCCGTCTATTTTCACAGCTTTGTGCCCGTAGGCTTCCATCAGTCGGTCTACAGCACTGTGGTGGACCGCGAATATCACTAGCTTCTCCTCACTATCTTCCAGAAAGTCATCGATCCACTTAATGCATTCTTTAATCTTCCCAGCGAGCGCCAGTTGTTTCAGGCCTTCTATCTCGGCTAACACTTGCGCTCTAGCGGCTGAAGATGCTTTCTTTGGATCGATGTCTTGAAGGTACGCGATGAAGTTCATTTCAGCTCTGCGATATTCTTTGGTATTGTCGATCTCTACCGGCATCGGTATGCGTTGCTTGTCCGGGAGCTCGGTCAGTACCTCAGTCTTCATCCGCCGGATCATTACTTCCTCGGCTAGGATTTTATGGAGTTCTTCTTTGTTAGTCGCTCCATTCATCTCCCATCCAAACCCATTATGGCGAAGATCGCAATATCTTTTTGCGAACGCCCATTGGGATTTGAACATAGCCGGTCGGAGCATTTTGAGGCAGTTGAAGATTTCGATAGGTCGGTTCAAGATAGGGGTGCCCGTCAAGGCTATTACATTGTCGATCTTTCGGGCAAGCCGCATGACTGCAGCCGATCGTAACGCCTTGGGGTTTTTGGTACGGTGGGCTTCGTCGAGGATCAGTGCTTTGAAAGGCTTTTCCAATAGCACGTCGCGCCAGTCGTGCACGATGTCATAGTTAATAATAACAATATCATCCCCTACGTCATAGGGGTCCGGGGTCTTTCCTTGCAGTATAGAAATGCCCGGTTCAGGGTCCATAAATCGCAGGGCCTCTTTCCGCCAGTTCAACTTAACGGAAGCTGGGACCACTATCAACGCTGGTCTGATTTCTGTATGAATATGCAACCACGCCAGCGCCTGTATGGTTTTCCCAAGGCCCATGTCATCTGCTATCAGTGCCTTTCCCTCGCGGGACTCAATGAACGCAACGCCTTGTTTCTGAAATGGATAAAGCTCGGTCTTGAATCCTTCAATCTCGATCGAGTTGGGGTCCAGTTCCTTCACATTCTTGTAGGACTCCCACCATTCGTTCAATTCGTCGGAGATATCGAAGCACTCCTCTACCAGCACGGTTATGGCGCTAACAGTTTTTGGAACAATCCAAGACCTCTCCTCTTTTACATAGCGCCGTCCGGGTATAGTGCGGATTCTGGCCACTATGTCGGGATCGTAGGGGAATATGATCTTCAATTCCTCGTCCATTTCTACCACGTATTTCTTCTTGGTAGTGCGTTTGCTTTTCTGCTCCTCTTCTTTGTTAAATTCTTTCACCGGTTCCGCGCCGCCGACTGATGCCAATTGGTCGCTGTACTTATACAGTTTAGGCTTGATAAGCTTCAATTGTTTAGGAGACAGACGGCCTCTCCTCAAATAGAATTCAGCTATATCGCTCAATATCCCAGCGTCAAAAGCGTTGAATCCTATACCGTTGTCATAAGCTGTTGTTTTCTGCAACTGCTCGTCGGGAGTTTGGAATTGATGAAGTCGGAGCAGGGCACCGATAGCAAATAGATCGTCATCCTTTATCCGCTGCTTTATTTCAGATGAGTTCAATTTGCTCCTCCTATTGTGCTAATGCTTTCAGTTCTTTCAAGGTGTGCCACGCTTTGCCTTTTCCCATATAGTTGTGTAACGCTTCGACCAAAAGACCTCGCACTTGTAAGGGAGGGACGGATGTGTCCACTTCCTCCATCAGCAGCAGCATGGCCAACTTAGCGTTTTGGGACAAGGCGCTGTACGCCTCTTTGAAGATGCACAGCCGTTCCGGATTATATTCATCCGTTGGGCTTATGTCTTCGTAGGAGATTTGGTTTGTTTGCTGTGTGTAATACTTCTTGGTATAATTATGAAGTCCGGTGGCTAGTCTGTACTTGAGTCTGGAAGGAAGAGATCCTTTTGCGGGATCCCAGGAAGCTGCGGCCTCCAGGAGTATGAGGAAGCCTTGTTGCTTCAATTCGGTTTGGCTTAGGTTAGAAACTGCTGCAAATTTGCTGGAATATTTTTCCACCAGCCATTGATAGTCTTCTACCATGCATTGATCCTCCTTTCCTAAAATGGTAAGGGGTTGAACCTCTTAGTAAAGCAGCCCGCGTAGCATATCGAAATCCGTGGCCTATGTCTACTATTTTTATTATAAAAGATAACAACCCCTTACCATCCGTGGCTCACTATTAGAATTCGGTGAGTTTATAATACCGGGTGTCTTTCCCTTTAAGCACTGCGCCTTCGATCAATAGTTCGTCAAATCCTTCCTCCCCAATAGCCTTGGTGATTTCGGAGGCGGATATTTTGGCCCTCTCGTTGAAGGCGTTTTGTCCCATGTAATCAATTATGGGCACATTGGAAGGGATCTTGTAATTCTTTCGGGCCTGGAGCTGTACTTTCCCGTTGGCGCCTACGATTTCATCGTATTCCTCGTTCATTGCAACGGCCTCGAGTCCCTTGATTTGCTCCTCAAGGCGCTTCTTTTTGATCTTCAAATTGATCAATCTCTCTTGGTCTTTCTTTGTCATAATTTCACCTCCTTAGTAGTCTATTACTATGTTAAATTCCTTGCAAATAAGACCCACGATCTCTTTCCAGGTATGCTCGGATATTTCATGGCGACGGTCCAGCGATTGCTCGTCCCATGCGATGGTAACAGCAGCAATCGTTTCCTGATCAAACACCATGGGGCCGTCAATCTCTTCCTCCTCCTCCCAATCGCCGCTGTCCAGACTGTCCGCTATGGTTTCAGCTTCGTACTCATCGATAGCAATGATTCTGGTAGTTAATTTGACTCTTTTGCTTGCCGAGTACCGGCAGATGTCTTTGGTTTCTTCCATGATATCCTCCTCTCAATAGTAGAGTTTGCGTGCTTTGTTGTTAGGTACAACCGACTTCAGTACCAAGCCCTTTTTGAACCGGTGGGGCTCCCAGACCGGTTCGTGATCTGGAAGCCCGTTGAGGCAATTCCTGATAATCTCCTCCTCATTTTCATAGGGGCCAATACGTTGGGCATACCGTTTTACAGCGTGTTTGGTTAAATGAAAGGTCATACCGTCTACTGTCAATGCCATTTCTGTTTATACACCTCCTCTCAAAGACTCTTGTAGATCATGCAGTGAAGCTTTCTTGCCGTTGAATTGACGATTATTCAGCTCGTGGATCTTGCTCTTGGCTGCGCTCAATTCTCCTTGGAGCTGATGCAGTTCCGATGATTGCTCCGAAAGTTCTCTTTCGTACTCGTCACTCTGCCGTTTCAGAGCCGAAATCTCCAATTTGAGGTTTTTAATAAATTCCATCACCGCTTCGCCCAGCTCGAACATAGTGAATTGGTATTTCTCCACGTCCTTTTTAGTTTGGGTTTTGTATATGGTTTTGCTGCTTTCGAGCTTGACAAACTCATGGCCTTCCTTTTTCACTCTGCCGTGCTTGCGGAGTCGTGCAAAAAAGGAGTACAAGCGAGTTTTGGTTTTCTTGTCATTGATATCCAGCTCCGCTAGTTCTGCGAAGTCTTCGAAGGAGCACCGTTCGCCTGGATTCAATGATTCCCAAGCCTCTCCGTACTTCTGACTGATTTCAGTGCCGCCTTTAATCATTGCCTTCCTCCTCTTCAAGTACTCGGTAATATACGCCCCAGTCAAGATCGAACTGCCCTTTGGATTTCATGATGAAGATGATTTGGGTTCGATCCCATACCTTCTCAAACCGTTTCTTCAGCTGGGCGAAGACCTCTTTGGGATCATCGTCTTGCCCTGGGTGGAGGCCGGTTTCGTACCGAGGGCACGCACGATCGTCCTCAGTAGCGCATTCAAAGCCCCGGTCCTCCAAGATATTATCCCATTCCGGTCCCAGCGCCATACGAGGATTGTTGGCATACCATTCGATGACCTCCTCTTGGAAGTCTTCGCTATCGCAACAATGCAGGCATAGGATCTCGCAATCTGATACCCACACGTAGGACGGCAGCCAGCCGTAGCTGTCCGGTGATTCTCGTACAGCGCTCCTGCAGTGTGAGCATCTTATCCATTCGTCGCACCATCCGAGGAACAATAGCCTATCATCGTTGCATAAGTCGAACTTCCGCTCCAGCCAGTCAAATAGCTTTGACGGTACGTTGTTCCAGTTCGCGGTAAGAACCGGAACATCGTCATATCCGGGCTCGGAACAGCTCGGATATACATCCAGCTCCCACTCAGTATGAGCGGAATCCGCTCTATCCAATAGAGTGCGGATCGCTCTTTCGCATTGTTCTTCTCGACTTATCATTCGGTTTCCTCCCTTCATAGAGTTGTATTGCAGCTGGGGAGAAGTCGAAGGTGATCCTGGGAACCCCGTTAGTGTCTAATACTTCTAGCAATTCGACTTCTGAAGTGAAGGTCCTGGCGATCTCTTTCTTCACCGCCCAGACTTCCGGTACATAGTCGAGGATGTCTTCGAGCTTCTTCAGCCCCATCGCTTCGATATCGTCGGCCATCTCTATTTCGCCCGACACGATCCAATGAACCCTGACTTTCATTCGCTCACCTCCTCCGGCGGATCCTCCACACAGAACCACACAGTCTGGCCGCCATATTTAGCTTTTTTAGCCCAGGGAGGGCACTTGGGGCACTCGTTCCACCCCTTAGTGCTCCAGCACTGGCCGTAGTGGTTCGTTGCGATCATCTGTTGATGGCCGCACCTACAGCACTCGTAGAGTTTTGGTTTGGATTTTGGATATTCCATTTTCACCTCCTAATCGCTCATTTCCACGTTACACCATTTCATAGCGGTTTGTAGTACGTTGTCGTAGTCTCCTGAGAGAGCCTCCTCTCGGAACTTGTCTACCTCCTCCTTGCTATAGCCAGCTCGGTGGAGCGCCTTGGCGCATCGGCCTATAACCGCCAGCGCATTCCCATCGTCTAGTACTACAGTTGGCTTTCTTGCTTCTTCTCTCTCCATAAGTTCCATCTCCTCTTCTGTATAAGGTTCGCCTCCGTCCATGAATCCATCACTCGGTATCGTCATTCGGTTTCACCTCCTCTCCTGTTTCGACATCGAAGACCGGATATGGAGCTTTCCCGTCCTCAAACCAATCGTGCCCGAAACAATAGGCTTTATTGCCGTCCGTTCGGGCATCCTCTGCCAGCCAACTCATCAGATAACATGCTCCCGGGGCGCAGGGCGAGCAGAACTGAGCGTATGTGAAATACTTACTTTTCAGTACCCATATATCAGTATTGTCATTGGGTTGCTCCGCGCTGATCTCCTCGTTGTCGATGAAGAAAGAGGTTGGTTCTTCAAAGTCGAATTCCCCATCCTCTACTTCGTGTTTGCATTGCGGACATACAGTGCCCTCTTCTCGATCTGAAATAGGGAAGCCGCATTCAGGACAGCAGGGCTCTTCATAATAAGGTTCGCTCTCATCGAACCAGACCTGTCCTAGTTCCTGGAAAGGAATCACGCCATATCGAATCCCTGTTTCAAGATCGATATTAGTGATCCTGCCGGGGGCATAGTTGATTCCCGCATACTCAGTCTCTCCCATCTTAAGCCTCCTTTCTGGGAATAGGCAGGGGTTTCATTCCCCAATACTCCCTGTGAATGTTTTTGTACTTCGTTGGGATCTTGCGAGTCCAATGGACTTCAAATCCGGCTAAGTCTAAAGGCTTCAACGGTTCGCCCATGCTCCACTTGAAAGCGAAGCCATCATCCGGGATCATCGCGCTGAAGTCTATTGTCGGCCAGCAGATCTCTCCGGTCTGGAGATTCTGCGAAACGATGATCCCTGTTTCTTCATCGATCCCATACCTTATCCGCTTGTCTCTGCTCATATTCTCTCACCTCCTTTCAAAACTTCAAACCGCCCAATTTTATTACTAAGCAGCTGACGCCGCGCATGTGTAATTGTCGGCTCATGGTAATCTCAGCTACCAAGCCGACTCCGTGCCCATGTAGTACTAACATCCATGGTGACTTCCAATAGCATAAGTTCATTAGGGACTCGTTGGCGCACCCGGCCCTCAGTCGTCCTAATACAAACTTTCCGTCTTCCAAAGTGACTCTTGCCTCATTTAATCGGCGAAGCAACGCTGCCTCGAAGATATTGTATTTGCTATATCTTCGCCACTTGCCTCGTCCTTTGGGAGCATGAACATCCGGGTTGATAAGGCCCCGGTCGGTGTAATATTGGATCGTGTGCCGCTCAACTCCAAGAATCTCTGCTACTTCCTTCTTGATATAGGATCTGCTCATATTCTCTCACCTCCTTTCTGGGGATAAATCCCTCAGTCCTGCCCACCGATCGCTCGATGAGCAGGGTCAAGGATCTATCGCGCGTATGATTCCCAGCTGTCCTTCAAGTTTATCTCTGCTTCCTCCCACCCGTAGAAGCCGCAGCATACGTCTTCGAACAGGAGCACTTCGTCTGGAGAGTCCTCGTAGTACTGGAGAGATTGGATAGGCGTGTCATCGTCGTACCAATCCAATTGGTAGACCCTCAACTCGACGCACCATATATCGCCGTTGCACCAATGCGTGTACGCGCGGCAAGCATGGTCGGCGCGTTTCTTCATAAACGAACGCCTGAAGTCTCCCACCATCCCTTTTGCTTCGTCCAGGATGCATTCATCCGGGAGCCATATCCCAGCAAAGTCCACCCCGTCCCATCGGAAGTCGGGCATGCCGTCCATTGTTCCGGCTACGCCCCACATACATAGGCCGTGCTCAAAATAGCTCAACGGGATCGCGTCCGGGTTGTCCCTGTTTTCCTCGATTGTATCGGGGTCATAGGATATCAGCCTATGTCCTAGACTGTGAATCGATCCTATACAATCCCAATCCTCCAACGGATTCTCCGGGCTCTCATTGTGTCGTATCCAGGCGAATACTATGCGGTTTTCCTCGTTGAGAATTGTTGAGACTCCTGCTTCGCCTGGATACTCCGGCATATTGATTGCTCTCATTTCTTCCTCCTTCCTAGTACGTCCAGGAAAAGCTCTTCAGCCATGTGTCTACTTTTTCCGGTGTCCCCCAAGCACTCATGGGTATATGGTTCCATAAGAAGGAGATTATGTCCGCCATCCGCCTTCGGTTGGTCTTGTCGGCATATTGGAACGCTCCTACCAGATCGTTGCAGAGAACGCTGTACAGAAAGTGCCCTGGCGCTATCCCCTCTTCCAAATAGCTTCTCAATCCTATCATGCACCCTGCCGGGAGCATATCATAATCCGGCTTACTTGTGAGACTGATCCCGTTTCTCAGCCGATAGCTGTGATAATTGGCCTCGCAAGAATCATCATCGGGGCACAGCTCCGAAGGTACTGCTCTGCCATCCTGGTAGAAGTAGTAATCGTTGTCCTGAAGTAACTCCGCGATCGCAAACCAATGCTTATCGAATATACACTGGCCGAGAAACCAAGGCGTTCTTAAGTCCTCCATCTCCTTGATACAGTCATCGTAGAATGTAGATGTTTCTCCATCATCTGTTTCAATCACAAACTCGATGTGGTCGCATATTGCTTGGTCCTGCGCCGCTTTTTCAAGCTCATCGAACTCGTAGATGGGCACTTGCTTAGTCTTTTTCATATCTTGATATCCTCCTCGCTGAACATGCCGATCTTTTTCTTCCGGCTGGAGTTCTTCGATCCGCCGGTCAGCCAAACCTCGACCATGTCCATATCTTCGTTGTCCAGGTGCGGTCTTACGATCACCTCTACGCCCACCTTCCACCCTCGAACATGAGCCCTCACGTAGTTTGTTCCGGCACTGGTGTGAGTCTTGTTCTCCTTCGCGCCTTTGGTACCAGTTATCTCTCCAAAGAATCTAGCCATTTCCTGCCTCCTTGCGCCGTTGTGTCCGCAGAATCTCAATGTCTGCGGGGTAGTTGTCATGGTTGATCAGAGCATCTCGCACGTATTCGCGATCACAATCGTCATCGAAGAACACGCGGTCAATCTCCTTACCATTGCGGTAAACCCGCCACTCGGTCGTCATATTCTCACCTCCTTTCAAAATAAAAGCCCACGCCGCTTCTTTTTTGGCTCCGTAGGCTTTCTGTTTTTGGTCCTCCTGGGCTTTTGTTCTTGCTTCGACGATTTCCCCAGGCAGGGACCGCAAGCTTGGCAAAAGTGCCCTCCCTCGTTCACGTAGTGCGGTTCGGATATACAACGCACTACGTCTTTGTTTGGGAGCATAGTCAAGAACAGATAGGAACAATATGTTCTGTTCTCAAGCTCATGCGCGCCCCCTACATTGGTCGATTCGATTGGATCGTCGTGATTAAGAGGAGCGCATATTCTCTTACCGCACTTGAAACACCTTTGTTTTGCATTACATTCTTCGCACCTGTTCATAGTATCACCTCCGCATATACCCTCCGGCCAAGAGCCGGAGGGCATGAACCGAAGCAATGCTAAATTACTTTACCGATTTGAGATTGCTTTTCTTAGCAGCGATGGCGTTGACGGTTTTCTTGAGGTATTCGTGTACCATTTTGATTTGCTCGGAGCCGCAGATAGATTTCAGCTCTTTGGTGAACGTGTCTTGCGTGTCTCCGAACGTAGTACACAAGGATTTCATGGCTTTGGCGGAAGACTTAGCGAAATCATCCGCAGCTTCCCGGTAGACTTGTTGGGGATCTTTTTGGGTTTCCTCAGTTTTCTTACCTTTGGCTTTCGTTGCTTTACTCATGATTTGTCCTCCTTCTGAAAAGATTGAAAAGATTGCAGTTGGAATAATCGGATATCGGCTATCACCTCCTTTCAAGGTAGGATCACAGCTCCGCCCCTTCGGTTACGATATACGCGAAGTATACCCGAAACACCGGGTACTACATAAAGGGTTATTTTGGATTCAGATCGAACTTTTAGCGCCTCAACTAACTTTTTCTATCATAGCGACTACTCGGCGCGCACACTCCATGCACATAAAGAAATCAAGGCGCTCGAAATCAGCTCCCCCATCTACTCTGAGTATTGCGTCACCGAAGCCCTTGACTTCCCCAGGCAAAAGAGGTTCATTACAACCGTAGCACCGTCCAACTGACATGTGATCTATCAGTTCAGCTTCTATGGTTTTCAGAGTTGTAATTGGAGAATCCAATTTCTCCTTTCCCCAGGGCATCAGGCCCCGTACTGATTCAAGTTTTTGGATGACGTCTTGGAGATCTGCGTACATTCCTTCGTGATTAATGTAGTCTGACATTAGCAGCACCCCCTCGCGTATTTCTGCCCGCACATCGGGCATTTGTGTTGCTCTTTCGGATTGAATATGTTTTTGAAGTTTGGATTTTGCCTCAGTGTGTTCTTAAGTCGAATCAACTCCATCGTATCGCATCGGGCCAGTCCGTATTCGGCTACTCTCCACCACTCATCGCTCAGTTCAGGGAGATATACGTGTTCCACTACTCCCATCTCGTTCAATTGCTTGAATGAAGAGTGATTGATCTGGTTGGCTCGGGTTCCGTCCGGGGCGAACAAGGTAGCGAATCTATCATTATCCCGCATAGCTTTGTTCGTAAGCATATGCCCATGTAACCAAGCAGGATAGCGATATACCCCATCTTCTCCCCTGGTTTTGGTTGCGTAGTTCTTTTTCTCATTCACATGAAAGCATTTCATTCTACGGCTCATCGTGTTCCTCCTCTCTGTAGTACATGAAAGCTAAGTCATTGTTAACTGCCCATTCCCATGCTTCTTCATAGTCTCCCTTGTACTGAATTGCATAAAGGGATTCCATAAATACCATTTTGGCCTCTTTATTTGAGGGCTCCCACGCTCCTGAGCTCAACGATTCAGGATCCACGCCCTCTTGCTCGGCGTACATCGCCATAAGGTCGCCGAAATATTCCTGGGCCTTCTGGACAGCTGCCTCCATCGGAGACAGTGGTCGTCTGTCCTTCAGACTAACTCCCATATTCATCCTCTTCACCTCCTTTCAGGATAAATGACACCGACGATTCCAGGCCATATATCTCTTCCAGGCCCTCCATCAAGTCGTTTGTCCATTCGTCCATGATATCGTTGATAAGAGAATCCTTGGTGAATCCTTTCATCCTCATCCAATCGGCCAATTTGTCAGGGTTGACGATTTTGGGCTTCAGCTCGTCCCAGACCTTCAATGTACGGTTCGATACCATATCATTGACTAAGGCAGCTTCCATATCTGCTATCAACTGGTTTATTCTACTCATCTTCCAACCACCCCCTTTTCCTCGCATGTTCTGCGAGTTCGATTATTGATTGAATTACGGTTCCGTCCTCTGTATGTATGACCTTGCCGCATTTGACGCATTGGAACCGCTCTGTTTCACCGTCCCATACCTCGCCGGAGCTGAGGATTTCGCAGTGTCCTTCTTCGTCTATGGCTCCGAGGACAGAGCCTAGCATGCATTGCTCGACCATCTCAATGCGCTCGCCGCCGCAGCGCGGGCATTGGAAATTAGTGATATCAGCCAATAGTCTTCACCTCCTTCTCTGCGTGCTGGATTTCCCAGGCTAATTCTTTTATGAAGTCCGCCAAGTCTCCCGCCCGTAGTTTTAGATGATCCGTGTGCATTCGTGTTTTCCAGTCCACTTCATCACCGAGTCCTCTGCGAGTCTCGCTCATCAAGTAATCTACTTCAGCATTCAAGGTTTCTATTTCCAACAAGATCTCGGCTATTATATCAGCGTCTTCATCGTAGTCCGGGTGATCGAGGGCATAGTGAATACGCTCGATCCTGGCTTTATGGATATCAAAGGCATCCAATTCCTCTCCTCTCACTAGGAACTCCGCTCGTACAGCCCCCTTCACTCCTTTTTGCGGACATGTACCAATGCAATACCGCGCGCCTTTGGGAATGAAATACCGCCTATGGTAGGTGCCCCTATGGCCGTAACATCTTTTTTTATCGCGGTACGCCATATAACCGCCGCCCTCAGCCGTGAAGCCTGATAGCCTCCGCGATCCCAGGGCCATCTTCTCTTCTTCCACGCAGATATACGGGCTCATGTAGGTATTGGGAAGGATCTTATCCATGGTTTTCCACACCGGCTGATTGCGTTTAGCGACGCGAACAGGCCGTTGTCTAATCAATTTTCTACACATAGCTCACGCTCCTTTCTCCAGATATCTCCTTCGCCATTTTAGCACCTCCTCTTTGATAACTGCTTTTCTCATACATACTGAGCATGCTTTGCTGATAGGGACTCGCAACCGTCGAGCGATTGCTAGATCCCAGAAGTGGTACCGGTCGAACTCACTTAACCGAGCGTTGTTGAGATGCTCGTCCTGGTCATATAGCTCCGCCCAATGCTCCCTCGTGCGGTTCATAAACCGCTCTTCAGTACGAGGCCACCCTATGCCGAACAGCTTCGCCTTTTGAAGATAATAACCATGGTGGTCTTCAAATCGATCAGCTGTTATGCCATGATCAATCTCCCACTGCGGTTTCTGTATCATTGCTCTCTCCTTTCCAAATCATCCGGCACGAGCTTCCGGATATCTACGTCAACCTTACCATGACGGAGTAGATATTTGGCCACTCGGTTTCGCCGTTCCACGTCTCTCAGCTTCATTTCCCTAAACCTGTAGTCGTGGTCAGCATATCTCGTTCGGACATACTCCGTGGGGTGCTCCCTGACTCGTAGGAAATCCTGAAGGGCGTCTCTCATCATTATAACAAGATCTGTCCTATGGAAGTCGCTATCTTCAGGGGGCAATGTTTGACTGTCGATCTCTATGATATACCGCATCCTCTTTCACCTCCTTATATCAGAGCAAGTATTATAACCCAACACAGCGCCCCTAGTATCAGGCTGTTCAATATGCAATCTCCTGACATATCAGCTTACCTCCTCTCAAGATCGATCCGGCCCAAGGGTGTCGCTTTCCTCCATAACAGGAACGTGCGAGGAAAAGCTTATTTAACCACCTCAAGGGCCAGAACGTAATCATTTGAATATCTCCCCATCCGGTCCACGGTATATAGTCTCAACGCTCGAGACCAGAATGGGCTGCGCTTTGCGAATGGAACTCTTCTTGATCCGATACCATTCTGGAGCTTCGGCGGCTACCGGAATCAAGAGGAGCGCGATCAGGCATATCGTTGTCCTAGGATCAACAGGTCCCATCATCGAAATATTCCTGCGCTCGTTCATGCTTTGCTTCCTGGATCGATTTCATCTCTTGAACGAGCGTATTTACCAGCTCATCCATCCTGTAGAAGAACCGATCCAGCGCTGCATCCATACCCACGGCGGCGCTCTCTATTCTGTGCGCAGTCTCCTTCATCCTCATAGAAGCCTCATTTATTCTATGAGATGCGTTCTGCACTTGCTCGGTGCCTTGCAGATATATCATTTTTTATTTCCTCCATCTTCCTTCCCAAGCAAACGGTACATATCCGTGTTGCTTTCCCATGCTCGTCCCATGATCGCCACGCTTGGAGTTTGTCTTTCCCTGCGCCGCAATCCGGGCACCAATCGCTACGCACTTCCGGTACTACCATATACTGACCTCCTCTGTGCTGCGATGGATTCAGGCTCGCCTTTGGCTTTTACAAACAAGTCCTCAATGTCCTCGGCTTCAATCGTCTCATCTTTCAAGCCGCCGCAACGATTGGAGTGTTCCGGTAGTGCGTATTCACAGGTTATGCAGAAACGCAGTTCTTCAAAGGGACCAACAACATCATCGTAACAGCCCCTCACCTTCACAACCCCACTGCGGATATCCTCGGTTGAAACGAGCACACCGCCCTTTTTGAGTTGTACTTTGAAGTATTTCATCTATTCACCTCCTTTCTGTTGACACAGCTCCGCCCCTCAAAGGCGGGGGCGTTCCTGTTATCATATTATTGTCCACGGTTAGTCAACCGAGCCGACCAACAAACCGATCGCAGCTTGCTGGTCGGAGCGATGACTAAGCGTCTTTGATCATCTCCTTGATCTTCGCTTTGTGCGCCTTGGACAGGCATTCAGGGGCGTGCCTATATGCGAGCAGGGCAGCTTTCAGCCCCGCTTTGTGGCCCCAATCGCTGGAACCGCCGCCCTCACCCTCTTTCAGGGTGAGATATTTCATCGCCATCAGAATCTCGCAATCCTCAACGCCGAGATCCTTGATCTCCCTATCGATCTTGGTCCACAACCGTTCCCAGCGGTTTTTGGGAATGGCTTTGCCGGTCTTCTTGGCTTCGGCTGCTTTGAGCTTTTCGCTCTGATCGATCTTGTTCGCAGCCTCATCGAGCAATCCCGCCTCTACCAGCTTGGAGATATCCACACCAGCTTCGGCTGCTTGGGCGCGGAGATCTTCAACCTTGTGTTGTCCTGCATTCCTGACTATCTTTTTCTTTCCCATCTTCTCATTCTCCTTTCCGTTTGGATTGAGTTTGTTGTTGGCTCCCTTCACTATCTCACCTCCTTTCTCCTTGAGCCGGTCGTTTTCTAACGATTTAGGTATATTATACCCTAACCACCGGGTACCCCATAAAGAGTTTTCTTGGCCTCACTACGATTTTTCCGGCATCATATCCCGGTTTTGGTTTAATCTTCCAATGGAGGAAAATCACCATCTGTAAGTATGGCGTGCAAGATGTCTAGCCCTTGCCCTCCGCCAACATGCCATATCTCGCTCCATGTTTCATCTTGCGGGACCCATATGAGGTCACACCTGCCAGTGTCGCATCCGATGGCAATCGTTGTGGCCCAATCCCGAGTCATTGTAACCCGGATCTCCTCTGGCTCTCCTGTGTCGTTGGCTATGCCGTACGGCATATATACCTTGGCCTCGGTGCGTGTGACCTGCGTGGGATCAGCTGGGTTTGCAACCCATTCTCGGGTAAATCCCAGCATCTCGATCTTGTCCTCGAGCAAGTGCACGAGATCTTGTTCCCGCATCCGCTCCAACAACAATCCTGTATCTTTCATTTCTTCAGACCTCCTTTGTTTATGGCCCTCCGGTCTTTCAACCGGAGGGCTTCAGGGTTATCCTAATCAGCGGTCATATACTCAGCGATGAGCCTACTGGTTGCATCCAGACTTCGCAGGATCAAGAGCACCTGCGAATATTCAATATTGCTCCTCCAGTCTTTCTGGTCGCTAGGCAGTCCAGCCAACGCCCCGTCCAGAACATGGAATAGGATATTGAGTGCCTTCTCCGGGTGTTTTTGTGCGATATGGAGCATTGCCGCTTCAGCCGATGTGCCTTCGTGCTCGATTGTTTCTTCAAATTTGAAATCTTTCTCTTTCATTTCTTCAGACTCTCCTTTCTTATATCAGGTCCATAATGTAATCCGGTTCAAGTCCAAACATCTCTTCACAGAAATCATCGCAATATTCACCATTTTCAATCCGCTCCATCAACTCCTCACGAGCGTCGGCGATCATATCATCGACTTCTTCTGAACTCAAACCATCCCGATTCATCAATGTTGCCTTCAATGTAGGTAATTCCATATCCTACCTCCAATCTTTCAGGATCCCAACTGACTTGATCCAGGTCTTGTGATCTTCAGCGACTTTCGTCACATCTTCAAGCATAGCCTCGCAGTGGTAATCGCACAAAAAGCAGTAACGACTACCATCTATAGTTTTGGCTGCGTTACAACCGATGATCTTCCGGTCCCAGACCCACAGCTTCACGCCGTCGCCGTGGCCGAATCGAACTTCTGTGAGTGTCCCGTTGACCTCCATAAATTCACCTCCTTTGAAGAGGGGAGGCCTCCCGGCCTCCCCCAGTGATCTAACCTACTATCTTCATCCACAACCCGCAGTGGTCGTTACTCGCTACGGGTTTTTCATACCGGATTCCGTAGGGACACCCACAATGATATCCCGCGTACTCGTCCCCGTCCTCCCAGTATACAAACCTACAGTTACCACATCTTTCAGTTCCAGTGTCGGACTGATACCGGGTTAATACGGTTTCCGCTAGGTCACAAGGACCCTCGCAGTGCTTACACATCACGAGCCGACCTTCCACAATGGTCTTCTCAGCCTGAATGAATATATCCCGGTCGAGATAAATTCCGTCCAGTGGAACGTCGAGCTTGAAAGCTTCGTTATTCCCGTTCTCACATCCCACTATTACGTCGTCACCCGTGTGTAATATGAGGTAGTGCTTCCGGGGGTTATATACACTGAACCGGCGAAATTTATCATCGATCGCTGATACCTCTAGGTCCGCATCGTTCACGTTCGGATCCCATGGATCCTCCGTCAGTATACGGGATACAATTTTACGAAATTCATTACTCATTGTTCTTTCCTCCTTTTGAGTTAGAGATTTATTCAAAACCGAATATTCACCTCCTTTCTGAATTAGATTAAAGTGCGCTAGTCGGCTCCCCTAGGAGCCGATAGGTAACGCCTAGCTTACCCTAACCACCGGGTACCCCATAAAGGGAAATATTCGTAGTGGTACGGAATAAATTAGGGGAGTGTATGTATGAGTACCTAATTGCTATTAGGCTGAAGAGTGGTGGTACTCTGGAAAGTGTGTAGACTAGGAAAGCACTGGGGCTAAGGTGGGGTATGTAGGTGGGTAAGTGTATTGGTGTTCCTGCGTTATGGGTATGCGCGTGTTGATTTTGCCAGCCATCAACCAAGTTTCAGAACCCATTGCTCAGGGCTTCTGCGTCATGCCATCAACCTTGCAGCACACCCAGTTCAAGAAAGTGTTCCTAAGAAAAAGTGTTCCTCAGCACCCACTTTAGTGAGTGAGGCAAGCAGGGTTCAGAAAAGTGGAATAGAGTTGTTTTATTCAGACCAGAAAAGTGGACTGCAGCGAACAGTTCAGGATTTGCGTATCCGCCATCACTCAAACCACAAAAGTGAGTCTACCGATTTGTTCCCAGAAATATCCGTGAGCTGGACAGAAAAGTGGGCCTGGGTGGCTGGGGAAATGACCCCTCCCTACGGGAGGGGTCTTTTCAGGTTCTAAGCCCAGGTTACGTTAGGATAATCGAGCTCCACTATCTTCAGACCGGTATTTTCCCGTTCGGTCCGAAGGTAATAGTTCTCCAATTCGTCGTCGGCTAATCCGAAGCATTCGTCCTTAGGAAATTCGTACCTTTCAAAAAGTTCTACTAATTCCATTTTCCAGACCTCCTTCGTAGTAGGGGAGGGGCGAAGCGCCCCTCCCGGTTAAGGTTTATTATTTACTCTCGGGGGCGAATCCTAGGGCTTTACGGATCTCGGGGGCGAATCCCTTTAGGTAATCGATCCCGGTTTTTACCCCTTCGGTCGCTTCGCCCGTCCGGACCTTATCGTAGGCCTTTAGAAAGGCCTCGGCGTTTCCGGTCCGGACGATTTCGGCGAATAGCGCGTTTCCTTTAGAAGCGCCCTTATTAGCCCAGTCACTTACTCCTCCCCCGCGTCCCTCTTTCGGGTAAAGCCCGAGTATACCGAAGGTATACTCGCGATCCTCTACTCCCGACGGGAGACGCCCCGCCTTTAGCGACTCCCCTATCTTTCGATAAAATAGGGCGAATCGATTCGCCGACCGACCGACGATTAGGGCGGCTTCCTTAGCCTTCGCTAGAGTCTTTTCCCTCTCGATTTTCTCGCGCGCCTCTTCGAGTAATCCCGCCCTAAGTAGGGCGTCTACCTTAACTCCTAGGCTTTTAGCCTCTTCGATTAAAGCTTCGTTACCCGCTCCGACCTTCGCTACCTTCTCTACCTTCTCGCTTTTACCTTTACTCATTTTTCTCTCTCCCTTCTTAAGTACTAGGTTTTAGGTTTTACCCGTCCGGGAGGCGGTACCGTCCGGGAGGTTTTAGCCTTAGAATCCGACCCCCCTTCTCTAAAGAGTTTTTCCGCCTTCTTACTCTAGGCCAGGGGTACCCACCGCAAAATTCTGTGCACACAGAGTATTGACCCCACAGGTATGTACATAGTCCTAGTAGAGTCTTACACCTTCCCAGGTACATACTGTTCTGCAGACTCGAACCACAAAAGGAAGTAGGTTTACTCTTCCGAGGGTTTTAGCTACAATTTAAGGGATGCAGCTTCTTCAAGAAGTACAGCCCAACCGTTTACAACTGAAAGGAGGAGGGGTATGGGAGTTACACTCACATCGCCAACTAATTCCAAAGCATTCCGAAAGTTCAAGCTTCCCCCACAGCTTATAGACAAGATGGGACGGGATACCATTCACAGAGGCAAGTGGCCTACAGGGGATCCTGAAGGGTATAACTTGGTGTTTTGGGATCACCTAGAGGAATGCCGGGAGATAGAATGTCCCTTACGTCCTTGCACCTACGCTCGCAATAGTGAAAAGAAGGCTATGCCCATTTCAGGAATCAGATGGAAATGGTGTCTTTTGCAAAAGTACTATTTGCGAGCTGTAATTACTTCTGCATTGCAGCTTATGGAGGTTTCAGGACCAGATTGGGATAAGGTTGTGGTTATCGGTTTCAACCTTGTGCCTTTGTATAATAATCTTTGGAGGCATAAGATGGAGATGTTGCGGTTGGACGGATGGTCCCGGGATCCTGAAGATTCCAGCCGTGTGCACCCAGTGTATAGGGAGTTCAGGAAAACCTGCGATTCCATAGACAGGCACTGGGGTCGGATTGCACAGCGGCGTAAAGGGGGCAAAAAGTGTATACCCAAGCCACCCACAGTACAAGAAGAGTACCTGGAAGCGTTGATGGGCAAACCCCAGACTCCCAAACGGACCAAAGGCAAGGACATGAAAGAGGGTACAGGTGCAAAGTTTTAAAAATTGGAAAGGAGATGCAGTCTTATGGAAAGAACACGCAAGACATGGGGTGAGAAGGAGAATATCTTTTGCAACGATTTGTGTGAGGTTTCAGTTCTGCGGCTTGAGCCTATGCAAAGGTGTTCGTGGCATCGGCACCAGGCCAAGTACAACTTGTTTTATGTCTTGGAAGGTGAACTGTTCATAAAGACGGAGGATGGGATTACCACGGTAAGGCGCGGGCAGGTGTTCCAGACCAAACCAGGGGAATGGCATGAGTTTCAGACCCGCACGAACAATGCATTGATAATTGAGGTGATGTATGTCCGGTATGAAGCCGAAGACATTGAAAGAAAGGAAGTCGGAGGACCACTCGACTTCGGAGAGATTGGTACTATGTCCGCACTGCGGGCAAAGATTGGAGTGCCGCTCGCGTAAGAATCTGGGAAATCCAGAATACCGGGCGCGGTGCCCCCGGTGTAGATACCTGGGACCCCCTTCACTTACAGAGAAGGGGGCATGGGATTGGGCTGCAACCAGGGAGGAGTAATGCAAAATAAGCAGTATACTATGATGGATGTATGTGGTATTTTAGAGTGCGATCCAGCTTCCCTGCCGCCTATTCGCTCTGGAATGGGTTACGCAGAGGCGGTGCAGACCTTGGAAGAACTCAAAAGGATCCTCAAAGCGGCGTACAAGAAAGCAATCACACGCCACCACCCTGATCACGGGGGAGATCCTGAGAAGGCGAAGGAGATCAATGCAGTTTGGGGTGAGGTTAAAAAGATGAAGATTATTCAACGGCCCCAGCCTGTTGTGAGGATGCGGATGCGGTGGCGGACTTGCGCCTACCCCTATTCGAATCCATCTGCCTACTACTACTACAACTGCGATTCTACTACAATATAGATGGAGCACTGATATGGACTTTGGCAAATTAGATCAGTACCAAAACGGCGGCGAGGGCATGACGTTATGGGCGGAGGAAAACGTCCGCGTTAAGATCCCCATTCCCGGGACCCACCACTCAGAATGGCGGTTGATGGGGGATCTGCCTACGGAGAAGGATCCGGACACCGGGAGGAGTTGGGCGGAGTTCTGGCAAGCTGAGAAAGATATACTGCATGAGGCCCTGGAGATGCGCAATGGTAAGTTCAAGCACCGGCTTATCGTTTTGTGCTGGATGCGGGGCGAGGGCAAGTCTTTTCTAGTATGTCTGATACAGATGTGGAAGTTCTTTTGCTTCCCCAACCAGCAGATCGTTCTCGGGGCCAACTCCCGCGACCAGGTAAAGTTTGTCCACTATGATATTATAACCGATACAATCCGGAATTCCCCGGAGCTACTCCAGGTGATAGGGCACAAGAATATTCAGGAGAAGCAAGTCAATCTCAGAAGCGCGGAGGACAACGGTATCATTTCTACCATCCGCGCTATCTCCTCGTTTTCTGGTATTGTGTCCAACATTACCGGGTACTCTTTTTCAGAAATCTTTGACATGACGAATCCCAAGTTCTTTGTACAGCTGGACGGATCGACGCGGAACATTCCCAATGCATTGGGAGTTATTGACTCGACCGTGTCTAAGAAGGACCACATTCTGTACCAGCTGTACAAAGCTCACTTGGCAGGGTCTGATAGAACGCTGTATTTCAATTATCGGAATTCCCCAGAGGCCCACTTTACTGATTTTTGGCATCCGTTGATGACCCAAGAGCAATTGAAGTCGTACTCCTACCGGTTTCCAACTCCAGAATACAATCAGTACTTCAAGAACACATGGGATGCAGCTGCGGGCAAGCTGTTCCCGGAACCCATTGTAGATTCGCTCCGCTATATAGGGATTGATGGGAAGATAGGGTGCGATCCGCTATTGGTAAGAGAGGTCTGCGAAGAGAGGCAAACGCTTTTAAATAAGGAAAGACAGCGTTCCGGAACCTATAATAAACAAGCAAAAAGGCGAAGTCGGCGTACTAAAAACAAAAACAGATTGACTTTCTTGGAACAGATCAATACAATAGAGAAAAGACTGGTTCCTGTAGATGAGGTTTACCATCTCCAACGTAACGGCATCCCTATGATGGCCGAAAACGAGGATTTGGTAAAGCTCAGTAAAATCTACAATACGGACTGGGCGATACTTGCGGGGATTGACCGCGCAGATCCGATGGCTGCCGAAGGAATGGCGCGGACGATCGTCACAGTAGTCGCTAAGGGACTGAGAGACAGCAAGAACAAAGGAGTTATCTACGATCATGAAAAGAATGTACCCAACTACATCTACTTCCTCCTTGCGCTCGATCACGTCGAGGGATCGACGCTCGAAGGCATCAAATCTGTCCTTCGGGATGCCTACGCGGAATTCGATGGAATCGATACGCTCTGCGCCGAGCGATGGGGATGCTGGGACCTCGCTCCCTGGTGCGAGGAGCTTGAAATTGAATTCGAGGCGACGTTCCCAAGTTATGAGAAGCAGAAAAAGTGCTTCACCGAACTCTATGTCGTCTCTGCAGAGGGGCGATTTAAGGCACCTTTAGTAGGCGTTCCCGGCTCCAAGAACGAAGACATATTGGACGAGGAGCTGAAGATATTCGATTATGATTCCCAAAAGAAATGGTATGGCACCCCAGAGAAGGACGAAAAGGACGGAGTTCAGGATGACTCCGTGTTTTCATTGGGGTGGTGTATATATGGAGGACGGAACCTTGGAGTTGGGCATTTCCGGGAAAGGAAAGGTTCCGCTGATTTTGGGACCTTCTTCTCCAACAAACGTAACCTTCACGGGAAATACGGAGTAAACCATGCCTCGCACTAAATACCCTTTAGCTGCTTTGGGGAATGATGATGTAGCGCATAGTCTTATGAAGCTGCCGGATGATACCCTCCGGCAGATTCAGTTTTCATTCCCGTTATTCAGTCATGCTTCTGCAACAGTGAAAAAGACCGACTCCGATGGATTCCCTGTTTCCACCTCTTACAATGAAGGGGAGTACGATCTCCGGAACCTCCGCAAGCAATGTTGGAACAAGTTCGAGAAGAATCCACAGATCGGTTCTCACGTCCGGGATATTATGGGCCGGATGGCTGGTTGGGGGTTTGGTTTCTATTCAGAAGTCCCGGATATACAAGAAGCCATTGATGAGACGATGGAAGATCCCAGGAATGCTTTGTGTGAGAACTTTCCCAAGTTCGTGGGCAGGGCAGAGATAGAAGGGGAACTCTTCTTGATGCTCACGATTCACAACGATGGGTTTGTAGAAGTCGATTTCATATCACCGGATTCGTTGGTAGGAGCGGACAAGGGCTCCGGTATTATTTTCCATCCGGTAAAACAAACCCTGCCGTTGTTTTACAATGTGCAATTTGAGAAGACGGATAAGTTGTTGAGTTCGGAAAAGCTTTTGGTTCCCTCTATAAACATTGCGTACTTTCCGGAACTGGAAAACGCAGTCAAACAACACTCAGCATATAAATCCGACAAGCTCAAGAAAAGCAAGTCCAATAATAAGAAGTTGGAAAAGATTGGCGGGTACTATCGGTTTATAGTGCGGTGGGACCGCAGCATGCTAACCCGTCGAAACGTCTCTCATATTCGGACTACCATTGAATGGCTGAACTATTATGAGGAGTTGAAGAAATACGAGATTGATCACAAGAAATCGAGCGGTGCCTATCTATGGGTTATCACAATGGAGGACGTTCGGGCGTTCCGTTCCTGGCTGGCTTTGACAGAGGACCAACGAAGTTCCACCGGTATTCTGCAGCCCAAGGAACCTGGGGGCACTTTAGTACTTCCTCCTGGTATGAAGCTAGAGGTTCAGAATCCTAGCTTACCATCGATCTCCGATCAGGATACCGATATTATGCAGATGGTTTCCTCCGGCCTGAACAAGCCCCAGGATATGATGCTAGGAGATTATAAGAGTACCTACGCTTCAGTTAAGGCTGCTCAAGGACCGCAGGGCGATCGAATCAATGATGAATTGTCGTACTTCAAGACCTTTCTGAGATACAACTTTTGGCGTCCGATTCTGAAATTGAAATCAGCTGCAACTAACTTCAAGGAAAATCGTAGAGTTGATGACGTAATTGGATATGAAGGCGATCCGGAAGGGGAAGATGGTCTTAAACCTGTTATTAAGAAGGTTCAAAAACCAGCTTATAAATTGGTATCCGTATCGCTCCCGGTTTCCAGATTAGAAGACATTGAGTCCCACGCGAAGGCAATGTTAGGGGTTAAGCATGGTTCCTTGGTAGATACTCTGGGAATTCCCAGGGAGGCGGTAGCGGAGCGCTTGGGCTTTCATAATTACCCAAGCTTAAGGAAGCTTCATGCTTTAGAGCAGTACCTCTACCCCAAAGATAAGATGACTCTTGATCAAGAAAAGGCGCAGGAGATCGAAGAGCAGAATAAGGGTGAAGAAAAGAAAGCGCCCAAGTCGGAGTCTGAATAATGCCCTGGAAAGCTGAAGATGCGAAAAAGCATAAGAAGGGGCTCTCCAAAGAGCAAGCCAAGAAATGGGCGAAGATCGCTAATGAGGTTTTGAGGAAGTGTAAGAAGGAAGGCGGCAAGGATTGTGAAGGAAAAGCAATAAGGGTTGCTAACTCAAAATTCACGGAGGGGCGTATGAAGGAGACGCGCAAGATCCCCAGGAATGCTCTTTTTTTTAAAGAGCCGGGGCAGTTTACTTTTTCAGAAGCGACCGAGGATGACAAAAAGAAATTCTCTATGGTTGCTTATAGCGGCAAGCCTATTAAAGGGCATTGGATGTGGGGTGACTTGGCTATCGATGTAGCTGGTATGGAATTCAACAAAGGGTCTTTCCCGATTTTGGAAGAGCATCTTGGAGAACGCAAGATAGGCTTCTCCAAGATTAAGCCCAATGTAGAGAACAACGCGATTGAAGTGGAGGACATTGAACTTCTCACTAACAAAGACGCGGAGGAATTCTACCAGAATGCAAAAGACGGATTTCCATACGAGGCTTCCATTTCAGTTCGTCCCACTGTAATTGAAGAGATTGGCGAAGGTGAAAAAGGGGAAGTGAACGGATTCAAGATGAAAGGCCCCGCTACTATCTTCAGAAAAGGCTTAGTAAGGGAAGCTTCAGTCTGTACTTTCGGAGCTGATAAACATACCAGCGTCTCGGTTTTCAATGATACCGAGGAGAAAGAGCTTGACCTTGAAATTCTGAAGCATTATGATAAAAGTAATGCATCACAATCCAATGTGGAATTGAATGAAGGATCATCTGAGGGAGATGACAACACTGGTCAAGGAGGTAAGGAAATGACAATTGATGAACTCAGAGAGAAGTATCCAGAGTTGGTCGCCCAGCTTGAAGAGGGTGCCAAAGCTGCGGTGCAGACTGAGCTGGCCGACAAGGATCGGAAATTGGCTGTTTTGCAAGAAGCCAATGAGCAACTTTCCGAGTCCGACAAGGCGAATGCAGACCGCATCGCAAAACTGGAGAAGTCTGAAGCCATCCGTACCGAGAAGGATTTGGCTGCTCATGCCTCGTCTCTTTTTGATGAGGCGTTGAATGATAGCTATATCCCATCCCGTCTTTACAAGAGGGTGAAAGCTCAGGTCCGGCACGATGATTTCGTCGAGGAAGGCGCTCTGAATGAGGAAAAGTTCAGGGAAGCCGTTAAGAATGAGATCAAGAGCTGGGAAACTGACTTGGCTGATACTTTCAAGGGTCAGCCGGTTCAAGGTATGAGCACTGGCGAGGGCAACTCCGGCGACAAGGAAAGTAAGGCAGAGAAACTTTCGGATCGTATGGTCGGTTACGTCACCGGCGATAACAAAGACCAGAGCTAATCCGAGAAACATTTAACTAACGGAGGTATATCATGCCAGTTGGACCGAATAAAACTACTGCAGGGCTGTCTGGGGCCATTCCTCAGCAGTCGCTAACAGGCACTACTCGGTATACCGAGAAGCGCTTGTTCTATTCTCAGCGAGATATTGCTTTGATCCTACCCAAGACGATTCGGGGCGGATTTGGCATTCTCGAAGCTGGGCAGGTTATGGCTAAGATCCGTAACCAGGCCGATCCCAATGGGGATGAGGCGCAGGGCGTTCTTATTCCTTATATGCCGGTCACTTCGGACCCGTCCTCGATCGATCACGCAGACACCCCGGGCTGCTGTCCAGTGTTGGCAGATCCCAATGGCGGGACCACGGTGTATGTGGATCTTGAGAGGTCTTGGATGTTTAAGGTCGGGGATGAATGTATCCTCGAGGATAATAGCGACTCTCCTGAGAGTTGTTATATCACGGCCATCGATCGGACCACTTACGATTATCAGGCTACGCTAACCGTAGGGGCTTCGGTGTCTGGTAATTTTACTCCGGGCAATAAGGCCCGAATCTTTCTGCGCCAAGATGCCGGCAGCTCCACCGATTCTTCGGGTGAGGAACTGGCCAAGGCACAGAACAAAGCGGAATTCATTTTGGATCAGACTATCGACACCGGTTTTGAAGATCAGGGCGGTGCGCTTGGCTCGGTGGTGATCTCCAATGCTATCCTTTATTCGGATTCTTTGGTGAACTGCGATACACAAGCTGAAACCGATCTCGGCCTTACGGAAGATGGTCAATTCTACATTTTGACGTAATCGTTGGAGATCGAACACCAACTTTAAGGAGGTAAAAACATGAAAGGAGTTCCTGAACCACTACAGTTGGAAGTTCTCAATAAGGTAATTGAGAAATTGCCATCTGCTAGGAACTTGTTTTTTACAAACCTGTTCCCGAGTCAGCAGTACGCTTCTGACACTATCAGATGGATCCTGGAGATGGGGACTGTGGGACTGACCCCGTTTGTCGCTCCCGGTTCTCCGGCTCCAGTGATGGGAGATGAGGGAATTTACTCCGAAGGTTCTGCGCGAGCAGCCTACTGGAAGGAGAAAACCTTCATCGACGAAGTTATGCTCAATAACCTTCGAGCGCCTTTGACTGAGGCAACCTATTACACAGCCGAGCGGCAATTGGCTCGGAAATTGAATCGGTTGAAGGTTCGCTGTGATCGCAGACGAGAATGGATGCTGGCCAAGATGCTTTTCGATGGGTCGTTTACCTATCAGGCTATTGGCGGCGTGAAATTCACCGTTGATTACGGCCTACCGAGCGTCCACCAAGAAACCCTTACAACTACTGACCTTTGGGATCGTGCCTCTTCCGGTGCGGGTTCTTCAGCCACGCCGATTGCGGATATTTTTGATGCCAAGGTGACCTTCCGGGACAATACCGGAACCGACCCGAACTATTTCATCTGCAATACGCAGATTCTTCGGGCTCTCTTGTTCAATGACGATCTTCAGAACCTGCTCAAAAAGAGCGCGTTCGGCGAAGGCGATATGTTCAGAGATCCGGCCCGGGTTATCGGCACGCTTTTGGGAGCTGGTACGCTCTATGTGTATGATGAGATGCACGAAGTCTCCAGCTGGCTGACTTCTGATTGTTCTACTTCTGCCACAGTGGTAGTTGAAGACGCAACGGATTTCGAGGCCGGTGAGAGCGCCCGCATCTATGACATGAGCGAACCGTTTACGTGGGAAGATGTGACGATTAGTTCGATCGCGCTTTCTACCAATACCATTACTCTTTCCAGCGCCACATCCAGTTCCTATGTAGCTACACAGGACCGGTTAGTGATGCGGAAAAAGTTCGTCCCGGATACCAAGTTCGTCATGTTCGCGGATACTATGGAAGGCGAGAAGATCGCTGAATTCATGGAATCTCCGTTTGGCAACGAGCGCCACTGGGGCATGTACGCCGATACGAAGGACGAATGGGATCCGGAAGGCATTTGGACTCGAGTCCAAAATAAGGGCCTTCCGGTATTGTACCATCCGGACGCTATTTACACCATGACCGTGGCTGAATAAGCCATAGTTCAGTCCAAGGAGGAATGGATATGGAAATTAGAGTCAATGCAAGGTTGAAACTAGGACGCGGCGTGTATATGAATCCGGGAGTTCACAGTGATGCGGAGAAGGAATTTCACCCCAAGATCTATGATGAGATAGATCGGGGCAAGCCTACGATCACTGTGCTCTCGCCGGATCCCAAACCCAAAAAAGCGACTTCTCCCCCGAAAGATACCACGACTCTCGATCAGGGGAGCGAGCTGGACACGGAAACGGAAGAGCCCAAGCCGAGTCGCCGACGAAAGAAGTAATAGGGGTCTGTAATGTCCACTATTTCAACAGCTAGGGATCATGCGCTTTTGCTTGAAAAGGCGCTTAGTTCCTTGGCTTCCGAATTAGATGCTGGAGGGCTGGATTTTGCAGCCCTCCAGTCTATGATGGAACTTGGATGGTCCTACCCGCTGTCCAACGATAAAAAGGTATTTTGGGCGATTCAGCGCGGTAAGCGCCACGCCATTGATTTGCTTCGTACTGTTGCTGCGAGTAAATTTCGATACAAGCAAATTTATTTACAACAACGGTATGAGAACTATACCAATCTGATCAAGCAATGGGATGAGGAATTCGTAGAAGCGCTCAACACCGAGCCTATTTTGCTTGGGTCTACTGTGGATAAATTATTTGGAACTTATGTAAACAATGGATTTATTTACGATCAGTATGGGAACGATATTACCAGACTCTGCCACGAATATGGGATAGACAATGACGGGTATCGGACCAGATATTGCGGAAGTCATTAATGAGCTGGCTACTCTTGTCAATGTTATCAAGCACGATGGATCCGATACCGTGCAAGAGCACCTTGACTATGAGGTTAAGATCCAAGCCAACAGTCCTTTCCTGACTCAATACATGCTAGATTGTACCCTCCCGTACAATACCACTGCTGTTCCCGGCGATATAATTCAATTTGTAGACGATAGCACGTACCATCTCCTCGTTGTGCTCAACCCCACTCGGTTTGAAAATTCTATTGTGACAAAAGAAGGCATTTTGTACAAATGCAATTATAGTGGTGATCTGAAGCGCAAGTCTACCTCCCGGGACTCTGATTATGTAGAGACAGTAACTTGGCCTATATTGGAATCTTCCGAACCGGTATTGTTAACAGGGATGGTAGACTACACGGAGATGAAATCGGAGGAGTATGGCAAATATTCTGTTGACCAGTTTAACCTTCATATATCAGGAGATTGTAATCCAAGGGTGGGAGATCGTTTCACCATTGGTTCAAATAATTGGGAAATTAAGGGCATAGCGCCGGATAGATTGAATAACGTAAGTATTTGCAGAGTTTCCCAGGATACGAGGGAGTAATGGGAAGTCCAATAAGTTTTGAAGGATATGAGAAAGTGGCCTATCTTACTACTTGGGCTAAGAAGTCCAAGCGTGGTGTGAAAGGCATAGAGAACGCTTTCATGTATTGGAACGATCAAGAACAAGGAGGTTTGCTCACACGCAAAGTAGCTAACCGGTTAGCTGCTTTTATTCGGAAGTCTCTTATAGATCAAGAGTTCTTTAGTGGGCGGGAAAAAGTCCTGAATAAGGATTGGTTAAAGCGCCGGTACAAATTGGGTGCTAAGACAGATAAAGTAGGCATTGGTGTAACGGGTGCTTTATTGAGGGGCATTGATTATTGGCCTTCGGGACGCGGAGGGTATACTGTAGGCATTCACAAAGGAGAGTATACCCCGGACCAAGTGTACGACCCTGAATTAAAGCGTATGGTTTCCTATGGCTCGATGACCAGCACGCGGGGCATCGCTGGTATGTTAGAGGCCTACAGGCCTTGGTTCGGTCCAGCTTTTGAAAGGTACTCCAAGGAGCATTTCCCACGAGATATTCATGATACTATAGGGCGGTCTTTGCGGGCGGCAGCAAATCAATTCCCAGAGGAGGTCCAGGCTCCTGAGTTTGCGGATCCGGATGATTATTTATCCTCGGCCTCAACGGAGGGATGGGAAGGCGAGATTCAGTATGAAGCTGAGTTGAGCGGAGTAGGCGCTGGCCGAAGGTCGGAATTTGGGAAGCAGCCTTCTTTTGATAAGCTGAAAGAAAAAACTATTGGCGGCACTCGTGTTAAGTACTATGAAGAAACAGCTGCTGGCAGATCCGGAGGGGCCATAGAGCATTCTTTTGGAGACACAGTGGAAAGCATAGACCATCATATTACCCATTATTTTGATGAAACCGAGAATGCGTGGAAGAGCGTGACCTAATGAAAATTGTAGATGTTGCCCACAGAGATATTTATGTGACCGTGGAGTTTTCTTTGGAACAAATTCTTATGCTACGGGCGCTGATGGACAAAGCTGAGATCACTTATGAGGCTCAGGATAAATTTTTGTCGGAAGCTGTGAAGTATTTGCATGAAGGCTTCGAGCCTACATTGAAATTTTTAGCAGAGAAATTTGGCGGTGAGTCTGATGGACGAAACTCTGAAGGAAGCGAATCTTAAGAGATCGGTCAAAAAGTTCTTTTGGGATACCTTTTACACTGGCGAGAGTATACAAGTGTATTTCGATCGCTTGAATCTGCCTCCGGAGAATGGTTCAATCAATCAGTGGATTAGCGTCCGGATGAAGGATTTGATAGTAGACCAAGTTAGCTCTGTGGATTTATTAGTCCATCTATTTACCAAAAGAGACTGGGAGGGCGACCAATTAGCTGCTCTTAGAGATACTGTATTCAATTGCCTTCAAGGAGGTATAGAATTTTATGATGCGGACTGGACGCAGTTAGGAGGGCTGAAAGTCTATCACGATCATGAGACGGAGACGATGAACCTCCCCGATGGTATAAAGATGAAAACTTTGACTTTAAATTTGAAGTGGGGAGCGGTATACTAATGAATAGCATATGGATTTGTTGTGAGAAATGTGGAAAGAAACTCCTCAAAAGAAGGCCCAATGGTTTGTTTATTTTCAAGTTCGGCAGAGACACACGAGACGGCCAAGAGGCTAACATAGTTGAAATGGAAATTCACGGAAATCTTCGTATGAAGTGTCTCCGTAAATCGTGCAAGGCAACGAACACCATAAACTTTTTCCCTGGTGATTCGCCTTAATATCCCTCAGATGCAGTCCGTAAGGAACGAGATTTTAACTATTTTGCATAGGAGGTAAAAGGTTATGGCTATTTCAAGAACTGGTCCACTTACCAGATTCCCGCATACCGTTGCCCTCGGTCTGGCCAAGATCTTGGTGGGTGCGTCTGCTGCCCATATTGACGATCCCCTCCAGGCTTTGGACACGACCGAAGACTCGCTTGGTGCGTTGAACTCTACGGGGTTCACTTCCAATGTTGAGTATTGGAAACTGGAATCTGGCTTTCCAATGCTGGAGGACTTGACGATCCCACTCCGTGAGTCTTGCGCTCTTGAGTGCGAATTCAAGGAAATCCATGCAAGGAACTTGGCTATCGCTCGTGGCGTTGATGTTGAAGCTTCGTCCGGTGAGTATGAGCCTCATACGAAAGCAGGATGGACTGCTGACGATGATATCCCATTGGGTACGATTTCTGCGCCGGACTATGTTCGGGTGGAAGCGGTTTATACGTACCCCAACGGCACGAACTCTATGAACATTATCTTTCCCCGCGCCAACGTTACGAGTTCAGTGGAAATTTCCATGGCGGCGGAAGACAATGCAAACGTACCTATCACGCTGGAAGCCAAACGTGCGGACTCCGGCGTGTCCGGCGGAGATGCGACCTGGGACGAAATGCCTCTGGGCCGTATCTACTGGAGCTAAACCGTCAACCTTTGAAGCCGGGGCTCCGGCCCCGGCCTTTCTTCACTGTAGTACACTCGCATCCGCGAAACTGAAAATTGAGTAATACCCAATCCCTATTAAGGAGGAATTCTAATGTCTGATCAACGATTAAACCCCCAAATTAAGACCATTGATGTAGGAGTCAGGCACCTTCGAAGTGTCAAGGTCTATCCTTTGTCTGTGTCTGACCAATTCTCATTGACGGAGAAGCTTGCTGGTTCTATCAATGAGATTGTAGGCACGGATCTCAGAGGGATGTCCGAAGTTGACGCCGTCAAAAATATCCAAGCTATCATTAATACAAACTTGGGTATTATTTTGGGGTATGTATGCGATGAGGAGGATTCCCCTCGCATGGAAGAGTTGACCAATCAACAACTCTCAGAGATTGTTAATGTAATATTCGAGGTCAACTATGAAGGACTAATAAAAAACTTGAAGGACCTCTTCGAAAGGGGCAGGGCGCTATTTCCGAAACTGCCCAAGCAAGCAGCGCCCAGCAAGCGAACCAAGAAGAAGCAGTAGTTTTCGAAGAGGTCGTAGCCGAAGTACTTCGCCAGTATCCTAGTTATCGGCTGGAAGACGTGTACCGAAAGAGCTTCAAAGAAGGAGGCTTGGCCCTCCTTCAAATTCATGCGCTATATGAATACGCGCAGAAAAGTAAGCTGGAGGAATGGAAGTTCCAGTGTCGTATGCACGGGATAGATCCCGATAAACAAGAGGGCCACTCAACTCAATCCAAGGCCACCACCTCATTCCAAGAAAGCCCGGAGGTTCCGTTGTTTAGAGATCCATCTGAATATGAGCATTTGAGCAAGGAAGAAAAGGACAGGATCACCCATCAAATGATGGGGGCTCATAGGAAGTGGAGACAGGAAGCTGCGCGTACTTTGGGAGATTAGACATGGCTAAAGAAAAAGGATTGCTTCTCAATATTCGAGGCATGGTCGATAAGCGGCTCTTAGAAGGGTTGAAGAACCTTCAAGGAGTGTTAGGCGCTTTTGCTGAGGCCACCAAGAAGTTAGGTGAAGAAGACGCATCCAAGTTATTGGAAGGAATGGCCTCTTCTCTTTCCAGTAATGTCTCGGCTACTACAAGTGCCATCGAAGATATCACTGAGAAAACCAAGGATCATTTAGAGGGCGCAGGTGAGGCCGCTGAGGACTTTGCAGACAAGGCCGAGAAAGCAGGAGAAGCCCAAAATGTTCTTGCCAGCGTACTTGAGATGATCAAGGAGTATGGTGGTGATTTCTCCAAAAGCGTACAAGATATAACCGAAGGTCTCAGTCAATTCCAAAAATCCTACCTCGATAAATTCGCGCAGTTCCAAGATGATCTTGAAAATATGGGCTCGGAAACGAGCAAGATCGCCAAAACGATCGCAGAGGAGATGGGTAAGATTACAGGCGAAGGCCTTGGTGCAGAAGGCCGAGATGAATTAGGCCTGTATGAAGATGCGCTCAAAGTCCTAGCGAACGAGATGGAAGAAACCGGAGCTGCTCAAGAAAAGATAGAGAACCAAGCCCGGGATCTCGCCGATCAGATTACCAAAACTGCCAAGATGTTCAAGGACGAAGGTGTAGAAGGCACTGAAGAGTGGGCCAAGAGTCTTGATATGGCAGGGATTCGTGCCGAGCTGCTTCGGGGCAATGTGCTTGCTACAGCTGATGGATTGGTGCCGCTTAACGAGCAAGGCCGGTTAGCTATCAATATTTATGAAGATTGGGCGCAGCACCTGACTATTCTTGATGAGAAATTTGGTGCGTTCATAGAGCGTTTCAACGAACTTAGCAAAGCGACGGGACAAGGCGGCGTTGAAGAAGAATTGGACGCTATGCGAGATCTCGCCAAACAATTTGGTGCCACTAATGAAGTAGCGGAAGAATATATTACTCGGATTCTCCTGGTCAAAGAGGGCTTGGAGAAGATGGGCAAGGCTGCCGAAGATATCGGGGCTGAGGGTTTGAAGGAGGTCGTTGAGAAGGCTGATGTTGCAGGCATTGTATTGGAGACGTTCCGAGGCAATGTGGATGCTTTGACTGGTAAGCTGAAGGTTCTTACCGAGCAAGGTATGCGTCCATTTATAGAGATGACCGAGGATATGGCAGAACGGTTGGGAATCCTCGGGGAGTCTTATGAAAGGAATAAACGATTAGCTTCGAGTTGGGGCAATGAGATCGATAAGCTCAAGAAAGAGGGCGTTTCACAAAAGGAGATCGATCGGGTTGAGGCGCTTGGGGATGAATACGGCAAACTTCCGGAACATGTGCGGACTTATTTAGCAGCGGTTAGAGAATCGGAAACTGAGCAAGCTAAGATACGATCTCTTCAGTTGTCTCAGTTGGAGAAGATTGGTGATAAGGGCTCGGATGCTTATAAAGAAATAGAAGGCTCGGTTACAGCTGCCACGGAGCCACAATACCAGCTCAATGAGGCTATGAGCAAGGCGGCACGGCGGTTGGAGAAAACCACTGAAATCATCGATCAATTTGTGGCTAAGATGGACCAAATGGGCATCAGCCACGAGCAGGTAAAAGAGGCGGTTTCCATTCTCAGCGCTGTTATGGAAAAGGAAACCAATGCGGGGCTGTCTGCATATGAAGGATTGGCGGACAAAATAGTAGAAAGTGTAGGCCAGCAAATAGAGGCCTTTGCTAAGCAAGCTGAAATCCTCGCCGAACAGAAGGAAGAGTACCAAGATTCGGGAGAGGTTATTCAAAAGTTTCAATCAGTCTTGGAAGATCTATTGGGGGGATTGAAGGGCCTCGCGGGACAAGGCAGTGATGTATCTGAGGTCCTCGAAGCTGTGACTGCGCGTGTTAAGGAAGCAGGAGAAGGGGCGGAGGGGTCTGAGGATGCTTATAAGTCTTTGGCGGAAGTGCTTGAGGGCTTTAAGTCGATCTCTGGTCTTATAACAGGAGCTTTCGAAGCAGTATTCAAAGAGATCGCCAAATTTACGGGCCAAGGAATGGACGAACTCGAAGAGTTCGAAGAACGAGCCATAGATGCCAAGAAACGTATCGCAGAAACAAAAACAGAAGCTGCTAGGGCTGCTAAAACTGACAAGAAGGACTCAGATAAGGCGGATGATGATTCTATAGGACTGGATCCCGATGCGTTCACTGGTGTAACGATTGAATTCTTTGAGGAACTCAAGGAAGCAGCGGGCAAAACTACCCAAGAGATAAACCAAGCCAAAAAGGAAGCGATTAAGTACGGCAACGCTGTATTAGGCCTAGCCCGAATTATTAAGAAAGAGGGAGTAGAAGGCACGCGGGAGTGGGCTGAGGCGATCACAGCGCAGGATATCAAGCTTGCTGAGCAGTCCGGTGGATTACAATTGGTTGGGGACCGGGTTGCGGGTTTGAATAAAAAGACAGCAAAACAAATTGGGTTGAGTGAAGAGCAAACTGAAGCGGTCCTTAGAAATTTGGGGGCCATGAAGAAGTTCACAAAGGAGGAGCAACGGTTAGAACAACAGATTGCGGAAGGGAACGACGCAGCTAGAGATCAATTGAACGCACTTCGTTATTTGGGCCAGGTTTACGGAAAAACAGACGAGCAAGCAGAGATGTACATCAAACGTCTCCAACAAATAGGACCGGCTGTTAAGGTACTGCAGCGCAAATTAAATAGTTTTGAAAGCGGTGCGTTTAAAGGGATGGCGGATGATGTGCGCTCAGCATCCGCTGTTATTCATACACTGGAAGGCAATCTTAAACTTACCCAAAAAGGGTTTCAATTTGTTAATAAAAAGGGCATTCTGCCCTTTAAGAATATGACAGTTGAGGCGGCTGAAGCTTTGGGTATGACCGGGAAGGCGTTCCTTGAGTCCCGGGACGATATAGATGCATTTCAAAAAAAGCTCAAAAAGACCTCCAATCTTACTGAGGAGCAAGTAGCTATTATTGAGCACCTCGCAGACCGGTTTGGAGCGTATATTGATAATTTCAATACGTATAAGAAAGCAGCTATAGATGCCACCACCAAAATCCGGGGGCAAGTTTCAGCTCTCCAATATGATATGACTAAACTTGGTGAGGGCACGGCTGAATATGAAGAACTTGCGGAGAAGATCCGGCGCTTGGAAGAGCCCACGTATACAGTCCAGAAGGCAATGGAGCAAACCTATGATACTATGGCCCAAGGGGAGAAAACTATAGATGGGCTAGAGAGTAAGCTTGAGTCTATGGCAGCGCAGGATGATAGAGTTGTTGCTGCCGTTCGCGCAATGGCGAAAGCGTTCAATACTGATGCGAAATCATCCTTAGAAATGTTCAAGGGGCTGGCTGTTCAAGTTGTGCGTAGTATCGATAGGCAGGTCGCGGGGCTACATGAGCAAAGGGATGCTGTTCTTCAATCAATAGAAGCGACTAAAAAGGCGGGTCTTTCAACAAAGGAATTGGAAAGTGACTTGGCTGAATTAGAAAAGCAGATCCGTGATACAGCTTCTGAGGAGTCAGTTATTGCTAAGTCTTTTGCAGCTCATGCTGATTACGCCATAGGCGCAGCGGATGCGGATAAAGAACTTGTTGGGGCACGAAAGCGTGTTTCCAAGGCTGGAATGGATCTTGTTCCTGTGTTGAACGCGCTCAATGACAGGTACAAGGATGAGACTCTTTCTAAGGAGCGATTGGTTTCCACTATTAAGAAGCATGCAAATGCAGTGGATGAGGAGAAGAGAAAGAGAATTGAATCAGCTAAAGCAATGAAAGAACAGCTTGCCAATATGGAAGCAAGTGAGGAGGGCTATGATAGGCTCACTGCAGCATTAGAAAACGAGCAGGAGGCGTTAGAAGCGTGGTCGGAAGAAGGGGCTAGGGCTGATGAAGTAATGCAAAGAAGTATAGAGTCCTTTTCTGATTTGACAGAAGCTGCTGACAGCGATGTTCGGGCGCAATCGGAATGGCAGAAAGCTAGGGAAAAGTCTACGAGGAAATCTTTAGAGCATGCTGATGCGCTTGAAGAATTAGGAAGGATTTTTGGGGAGGATGCGGCTAAAGTAGGCAGATACAATTCAGCAATAGGCCGTGTTTCCAGTAATTTCAGAAAAAGCCAAGATGCCATTAAAGCACAAATAGAGATGCTTGAGGTGCAAAAGAACCAGACTGGCAAATCAAGCAAAGAGGTAGCCAAGCTTGACAAGCAAATATTCAAACTAAACCAGCAACTTAAGAAGAATGCAGATGCTTTCAACATTGCCGAGGAAGCGGTTGATGAGTACATGGAAGAACTGGATCCTTCTTATAGGGGCATGGGCATGTTTACCTCCCGCGCTATGAAGATGAGAAAGGAGTTAGGCTACCTTGGCGGGGCGTTTACTATGATAGGCAAACGATTCAAACAGTTTGCTGCTTTTACTCTTGCCGCTGCAGCGCTGACTGCTATTATTCAAGGCATTGAGCAATTTATAGAATCGGTCGCAGACTTCGATCAGGCTCTTCATGGAATGATGGCTATTTTAGAGATAGGCATAGATAAAGTTCGTGTCATGGGAGATGTGATCAAGAAGACTGCTAGAGAAACAATATTTTCAGCTACTGAATTGGGGGAGGGTATTCAGATTATTGGACAGGCTGGTTTTAACTTGGCGGAGTCTATGCTCGCTTTAAAGGGCATCAGCCAATTGGCCACTGCGACTCAATCTGAATTTGGAGATGTGGTGGAGCTTACGACCACGGCTATCAGGGCTTTCGGTTTAGAAGCCACTCAGACTTCTAAGGTAGCTGATATTTTTACCAATGCAATCAATAATGCCAAAGTCAATATAGACAAGCTCAAGACTGCTTTCAACTATGTAGGCGCGGCTGGGCGCCAAGCTGGGCTAAATCTTAATGAGGTTACTGGAACCTTGATGGTGCTTGCTGATAACGGTCTCAAAGCGAGCACTATGGGCACGGGGCTCCGGCGTGTCATGCTTCAGATGGTAAATCCTTCCACGAAATTAAAAGCGGCAATGGCAGAAGTAGGCCTTGAGTTGGATAAAGTCAATCCTAAAACGCAAGGATGGATTGGGGCGCTCAAGAACCTCGCACCGATCCTTTGGGATTTCGAAACGAATACAGTTGATATGGGCAAAGCGGTTGCGTTCTTTGGCACAAGAGCAGCGAACGCGCTGGCCGCTTTGATTGAAGCAGTGGCTTCTGGTAACTCATTGCAGCGTGCTATAGACTTGACTTATGAATTCGGGTCTGCCGCTCAAGCCGCTGGTACCCAAGCTGAGGGCTTGTCCAATAAAATAAAGATTATGTGGCAAAATATTGAGAATTTGGCTATTGCTTTGGGAGAGGCTGGTCTTACTGATACCATAAAATTTGTAGTATCGTCGCTTACCAGTTTGTCCCAAGCAGCAGAAAAAGTGGTAGAGACTATACCGGGCATAATTCAGTGGTCCATGGTAGCTTTGTCTATAGGAGGAGTAGGCAAAGTAATGATGACGGTGATGAAGATCGCCAGAAAATTAGGATTCACGTTTGCTAAATTGGCGATGGCTTTTACTTCTCCTTTTGCAAAAGCGGCTTACGCGGCCAGTGCAATGATTACTCTTCTTATAAGAGTAGGGACGCAATATGATAGGGCGGCAAAAAAGGCAGGAAAAGCTGCTGAACAATTTGCATCCCATGCGATAGCAGCCCGGTCGTGGGCAGATGCTTTGGCAAAAGCAGCAGAAGAGGGTCGTAGAGAATTTACTAACACAGTTCGGCGCATGAGGGAAGATGAGCAAGCTGAAGACTTTGTTAAATTCCTCGAAGAGGATATGGGACTTACTCTTGAATCATTAAAGAATCATCTTGATGAACTAGCCGCAGCTACCAGGGAGTACGAAAAGACAAGCCTTACTGATGCTATGGTAAAGGATGCAGAGAAGCTTACGGCTATCAATGAAGAACTATTAGCAGCTGATCCTGCTTTGATAAAAAACCGGTTTGCAGGAGGGTACGACTCATTGTGGGAGTTTATCAAGAAGATCTCCCAAGCCCCTCTTCATGCGATGTGGAGAGGCATCACAGGGGTTGAGTATGAAGAAGTAATGAAGCAAAGGGAAATCCAGCTAAAGCGGATACGTGATAGAGTTTTGGGACTTATGGACAAAGAGATTGTTTTGTCAGCTGAACACTTGACAGCGGTGTTCGATAATATGTACAGCGGGCTTCTTAAGCCAGCTGATTTTGCAAAGGTTCGCGCAATGCTGCTCAAAGAACTCGAAACTATGAAGAAGGATGCTGATCACCAGATATCAGAATATCAAAAGGTGTTCGCTAAGTTGTCTCCCCAGATACAAGAAGACCTCCAAGCTATGACCAATATAGACCAGTTTGGTTTTGAGGACAAGCTTACTTCTATTGAGGAAAAAGTTTTGGCGTACCAGGAGTATTTAGAAAAAGAGCAAAACTATCATTATAAGGAAGCAGTAAAGGCAGCGGCTGATTATAGGAATCGCATGGTGCAAGAGAAGATATTGGAGCACCAACAGATCAAAGCCAAAGCAGATAGTTATTATGAGGAGATGGAACGGAAGATCGATGATCATTACGCGGCGCGTAGAGAAATTGTAAATCAGGCGTATGATTGGGAGATTGAGATCTTAGAGAGCCGAAAGCCTTTGCGTAAAAGTATTAAGATGCGGGAGAGGGCTTTGGGCGAGTGGAAGCGTGTATACGATCGCGCTTTTGGGAAATTGGTAGATGCGGAGGAGGGTTATCTTGAGAGCGTTGCGGATATAAATGAGCGCCTTGTTGAGATTCATCAAAATACAGCTTGGAGAGAGTTAAATACCAGATACCTCGTGCTGGAGAAGGAAAGGGAGCGGAAAGATAAGCTCATTGCGATAGCTCGTGAGGAAGCTGATAAAAGGATAGCTGTTGAGAAACAGAGGCTGCAAACGCGATTAAGTTTAGAGCGGATTAGTGCTACAGAAAGAGAAAGCATTGTTCGCAATTCCAGAGCGGCTATAGACGAAATTGAGAGAGGCACGCTGGACGATAAGGAAAAAGTATTGAATGATTGGCTGTCTTCTCTTCAGTCCTCGTATAATTATGCAATTACTAAAGAAGAAGCCTACGCAGACGCGATACAAAGTGCGCAAGAGGATATAGCTGAGATTCGAAAGGAAGGCGCTGAGAGTATTAAAGACAATGCTTCAACAGCGGAGGACGCACTCAAAAAGATCAGTCGAGCGGGGATGACTGAAACCGAGCTTCAAGCGGATAAGCTCGAAGAGGCCCAAGACAAGATGTCTAAGGCCTACCATTTAATACAATCGGATGTAATTGAGAATCAGGATTTGGCCAAGCAGATGGCCGGAGAAGCCAGGGATATATTTGTGGAATTAGGCGTAGCAGCTGCTAAGGGAGAAGAGTCCGCCTTAAGCCAGGCAGAGGCCGAGAGAAAGGTAGCCAAAGCCAGTGATGTCGTAGAACGGGCTATCAAGGAGCGCACGCGGTTGCGGGTAGCCGAAAAGGAAGATGCTTTGAAACATGCGCAAGATATGATGGATGCTTACTCCCGTATGGCGGGGGATATGGCAGCTAGTATTGAGGTAGTGCGTGGTTCTATTAGAGATCTTCAAAATGCAACAATCGAACCCAAATATTTCGAAGTAGACTCCGGCGCAAAATTCGAATTGGACCGACTCGCGGCTATTGAGGAATTCGATATCCATGATAAGCACTACAACGTAATAGCCCACCAAAAAACAGTAGCAGAGGACTCAGGTGCTTCCCACGCATTTGAGGGCATCAACCCTCTCACAGGCAATCAATATTATGGTTCTACCTTCGCCGAGGGCGGCGAAGCCCCCCACCCAGCCGATCTAGGGGCTAAGGCCAAAGGCACTGATACTATACCGGCGTGGCTAACTCCGGGCGAGTACGTTGTTAAGAAATCGGCTGTACAAAAGTATGGCACAATGTTCCTCGAGGCGTTGAATAAAGGCAAGGTTGCTATAGATGCGGTTCCTAAATTTACTAGAGGGGGTTTCGTTGGTACTTTAAAGTCTTATGTAGACGTGATCCCTCGGTATGCGAAGGGTGGCATAGCTAAAGCCACTAAGTCTTTTGTAGACGTGATCCCTCGGTATGCGAAGGGAGGGACGGTTGCGCCGTTGCGTTTTGCAGAGGGCGGCGCTGTTCCTACTTCTGCTGGCGAGGGCGGTCTTTTGAGGAATATAATAGAGTCCTTGCGAGAACTCAGACTTGCTAATCAAGAAGGGTTTGAAACACTTAGTGCTTACTTGTGGAACATGACGCCTCCCGATCTGGGACAGTTTCTGAGCACAACCAATCTTGGGATTAAGTCTCTGGATAGTAAGCTGGCCTATCATAGCCGGTTGATGATAGAAGGGAACCAGTACCTACAGCGGATCGATGGTTCCATTCAGAACTTACAACATGTTATGAGCGCGGCGGCAGCAAGCGGACAGGGAGCCGGTACTATCAATCTCAATAATTATGCGGGAGACGCGCGAAAGCTGGCTTTCGATATTCAACGTCTCCAAAGATTAGGCCAAGCGCCAATGTTGGGGTAAATCATGGAAAATATCAAGCTGGTCACCAACAATATTCTTCGGGATGCTACCATTTCATTTACTTACGGATCTCCAAGTACTGCCTATCCTGCGTCTCGTTTGTACGATGGGGACCGGAATGATCTTTGGATGCGGACGCAAGGCGGTGCTGCGCCTTGGACTATCGCTCTGTCCAATTTTGGGACCGGCGTGCCTATAGATTTCTTTGCAATCAGCCGTCACAATCTGGCATCTGAAACCGTGACGATTAGCGATGGGTCGGGGCATCAACTGTATTCATCCTCCATTCCCGACTCATCAGAGTTTGTTGCGTCATGGAGCACGCCTTTGATGTATGGGGATGAATACCCAACGTCTTACCAGTTGACGTTTACTCCAAAGTCAGATCCGTATATAGCAGAGTTGACGCTGGGCACGAAGGTTTTTGACGTCCACCCCGATTTCCCAGGTCCTGTTCCGACTCGAGAGCCCAATCAAGATATTAGATACACACGGTCGGGGCATCGTTGGGGTCTGAAACGAGGCGAATCCAAATGGGCCTATGAATATAAATTTACTATGGGCTCTACGAAAATGGATGTATTTAAGCAGTGTTTAGTAGATACCGATGATGGATTGCTCCCTTTTTATATGTATGATCATGACGGAACGCTTCGGTACGTGGAGCTTTTGGGACCGGCCAGCTTCCCCTATGTAATCCCGGGAGGAACCTCTCCTAGTGGCGATCTCTTGCCTTACTACCAAACTTTCACTATGTCCGTTCGGGAGGTATTTTAATGTCCCGGCCTATTCCAAATTGTGACACGCTTCCTATTCGATTCGGTGCTTGTGGGTGCGGATGCGATGGGCCTATCTGCCATGCTGGTAGTGAATTTATAGGCTACGATAATTTAGATATGGAATTAGAGGGCACGCAAGTGCTTACTGTGCAAGGACGGTATGCGGTTGCTCCATGTTCTGGTGATTATTTTTATTGGACGTGCGAATTGGGCACAATTGAGAACACAACAGAGGGATTGAGTACAGCTAATGAAGATAGTGTTTGGGGTCTTTCGGTTACTTATACCGCTCCTATAACAGGCGATTCGGATACCGTTTATTTACATTGCAAGCATCCGGAGCATCCTGATGCTTGGGAGGGGTGCGAGTGCGATTCTATAGTTATCATTCTTTTAGGCTGCGTATGCACTGGCAATGAAGTTATTCAATCGGATGATGTACCAGGTTCTATGCAAGTGCAAGTAGGAGACGTTCTTGACTTATATATAGATGGAAAGCATTCTACTTCTCCATGCACCGATGATTATACATGGGATTTGAATTCAGCAGAATATGCGAATTACGATGGAGATGCGACGGGCGATACGGCTGTTTTGAATGCAGGAGAACAGGGGGATGGTTATATAGTAATAACTTTGAATTGTAAGGGCGATATAGTTTCGTCGCAAATCATAGAAGTTATAGACTGTTGCACTTGTATAGAAGAAATAGATCCCTCTTCTGCTACAGTCGGTACTGAGGTTACTGGGGTGCTCCAGCTCACTAATAAATATAATGAACTTTGGCCGGACACTGGTTACTACTGCGATAAGGACGGGGTAGATACCTACCATCATTATACTTGGCAAATTACAAATTACCCGGCTGGGTCGGATTGCTACCTCGAGGATGCCAATGGTAATCAGTCTACTCCAGGGGGAACGAACTCTACTCTTCAGGGCACGGGAATGTATTTTTATTCAGGAACAGTAGATGGTATGGTAGAAGTACAGGTAACTTGCGGAGAGTGTCCCTCGCCTTTGTCTACCGCTCAGATAGTAGTAGAATCTGGTACTTCTTGCGAGTGCGCTGGAGATATCGATTACAGTGGCGTTACTTTGCATAATGCATTTTTCAATCCCGATGAGCTTATGACAATAAATGGAGAGGATCGGGAGGCTTTGATATTGGACGTGGCGCGGAATGACGGATATGCGGATGGGTTCAGTGTAAAAAACCGAGGCGTGAGTCCTTGTCCTACTACAGATTTTTCTTGGGCAATAGCCTTATTTCTTCCAGATGTTGATTTCGATCCTCAAGACGATTGTCCTACGAAAATCAGTGGGGGTACTAGCGAGACTATTCAAGGCGTTGACTATACGGTGGGCACAATAAGTTTACTTTGCGGTGGCTATGAGATTGATGTTTATCCAGTAGCAGTACGGGATTGCTGTTCTGGTATTTACGCAATATCTGGGCCTAGTTCTGTGCCGGTGGAGGGCACTGTACAATTAGATGCCTTAGTACACGGCGTGGATGGAGATCCGCCGGATAATCAGAAGTTTCCAACTTGCCCTAGCAATGACTTTTGGTGGGATATAGCGGATGGAGCGCCTACCGGGTGCGGTATAATTACGGACACTGATGGGTATGGAGCTCAATTTACGGCTGGGACAGAAGAAGGTTCTGCTACGATAGAATTGAAGTGTAATAGAGATAATTATACGGTCAGGGCTACTCATGAGATTAGTATTACTGCGTGTTATTGCGATGATGCATTAATTGGATGTGATACGCATGAGATAACGGAGGAGATCTACCGTTCAATGGTAATGGACATGACTCTTGTGCACGTGGATTTTCATGTAGACAATGCTTGTCCTGATCGGACTTACGATTGGGTTATTAGTGAGTTTTGGGGCGGGTGGGTTACTACTACGCCCGCTATAGGCTACCCGCTTTGTGACAGCGGTGATCGTTACTCTGTGTCTGATAGTACCCAAATACAATTTTGTCCGGTACAGCATACTGTAGAAACGTCTCATGATTTAAGTTTATATTGCGATGGTAATTGGGTGGATAGCGTGATAATATTCTGTAAGGAGTTTTTAGATTGTTGTTTAGTTAGTATTTCCCCTGTTACGACGAACGTCAATGCTGGGGGCTCTTACGATTATTCACTGTATGCACACAGCGTTCTTGGCAGCCCTTGTTCTGGTGGACAGGGTGTGACTTATTATGGCTGGCTAATAACCAAATTGGATTCGATAGTGGGAGATGCTGATTTCCTTTGGTCTACTGATCACTATCAATGTATAGGATGTCTTGATGTTATTGTGGCTATATCTTCGGACGCAGAAGTGGGTGCTCAATTTGCGTTAGGGCTTTATTGCAGTTCAGATGGGAGCGGCACAGGGTGGCGTCTGGTTTACGAATTGACGTTGACTGTGAGTGAGCAAGGGCCGGGAGAAGGGACTATACTTTACTCAGACTTACATATGACTGCGTGCGCGTGTAATAGTGTTTTTTTAAGCGACCCTAATTATCATCATGGTTGTGATTGGACGCAAACTTCTCAAACCTTTACTACAGATGGTCCAGAATCTTATTATGATTGGACATTAGAATCTAATTTCGATTCCAGCAAAGTTTATTTTAATGGAGCACATGAGGGAGTTGGTAGCGTGGAAGTAGTATTCGATTCTTGTCCGGAGGAACCTTATGGAGAGTCTGATACAGGGGTAGCTACTTTAAGGCTTTTCAATGCAGGTACTACTACTCAGTGCGATGCGGTAGAGATAAAATTAAACGCTAGGCGGGAGCCTAGCAATGGGTTGTGCGGAGGGGTAGAAAATAATTGGCTTGAGGATTTAGGAATGCCTTATTGGCCATGCGTAGTAAAGCCTGGTACTAAGTGGGCTATTTATAATTCAACTTATTATGCGTGTTACGCAGATATGTGGGACTGCTTCGGCGATTATATGGGGGAATGGCCTCTTTTCTTTGTATCTCGCTCGAAGTGCGATGGTTATTTAGGCGGAATGTCACAGTGCGGAGACGCATTTTGTGGGAATGCTATCCCTACCGGTGAGAGATTTAACTCCCCGTATTGCCCAAGTTGCCAGCCTAGTGTAGCGTGTATGCATCCTGGGTATTATTATTATAATGATACTGATCCTGATAGGCCTATAGCATGCCCGCCTTACCCGACTACTTATGGATATGACAATGAAAGGATTTTTGTAGGGGACTGGGACTTTGATACGCGCTGCTGGGAAGTGGATGGGGATGATGATAATATGAATGGGCGCGTTAATACTTATTGGCCGGGGTTTTACCCAGCTTACCCGCAATGCGTATGGGAGGATGAGTAGTATGAAGCGGTTGAGTAAAAAAGAGTTCAGTGATAGGGTCGCTGCGTTGGCCCGGGCTAAAAAGATTTTTGTACGAAGTGGGATCACTACTAACATAACCAAAGCCTTCGAGCTTTATCAAGAGATCCTAGCGGAGAAAGAGCGTCCTATTTTCATAAGTTCGAAAACCCAGCCCAAATTAAGTGATGAAAAAGAGTTCGTAAAGCCTTTGCCCTGTCCGGATTGCGGAGGGCCTTTAAGTTTGAGACATCTTCCGCCTAAAGGCAAGAATAATCGCTATGGATATGGGAGCATGTGGTACTGTACGAGGGGAGATTGCCTTTATGAGCAGTTCAATTCAGAAAGCGTTAAAAAAATTGTATCCAAGCTCAAAGAGGAGCAAAAAAGCGCATGAGTGGTTTGTCTATAACTGATATAGTCAGGATGCCGAGATGTCCAGATTGTAATATACCTCTTCGTATCAGAGCCCTCCCACCCAAAGGGCCTTTTAATCGCTATGGATATGGGAGCATGTGGTACTGCCCCCGCTGCGTTTATGAACAGTTCAATAGAGAATCTATGGTACATCTATTGGAACAGCTTCCTCGTAACAGAGGCTATGAGAATTATCGGTTTTTGCCTCCGCGACCTCCTCGGCCCACGCGTTATTACCCCAAGTGCCGGGATTGTAGGGGCACTATGAGGCACTTCAATCTACCGCCCCAAGGCCGGGAGAATCGGTATGGGTATAAAACATATTGGGTTTGTGACCATTGCGGGACGGAGTTATTGAGTCACAAAACGATCAAAGAGTGGAGGCAAGGTAAATGACTTATCCAAGGCACTTAAAGAATCCTACGGTTTATGTCCAGTTCGGGAGTATGTATATTTCTGAAAGGACGCATTACCGGTTTGGGGAGGAATGGATAGGGCTGATATTGAACTTGTCTGGTCGCAATCCCAGTTTCGACCCCTCCACCATGCAAGTGTCCAACGGTTCTTATACCCTGGCTCTCAATAATTCCAAGCCTGTTTTTGGATATGATCGCTTTTCGGATATGGGTCGATTTATAGGGCATGCTACTTATATTTATTGGGCGCACGAAGACTCCGAATCCTACAAATTGATCTACTATGGAATCAGCGCTGGTCTAAAGCAGATCACATTGGATTCTTGCGTAGTGGAAATAGTAGATTATAGCACCTTGTTGGAGAAACGGAGCCCTTGGCCTATTGCTACTTATGACGACTATCCAGGTATGGATCCAGATGATTTAGGCAAGGTTATCAATACCATCTACGGCTCTCCGGAAAGAGTCCCCAGTCTGGCGGTCGATGCTGGCGGCAAAACTACCATAATTGAAGACATAACCGCAGATTTCGTTGGAGATATTGAGATCACAGATGGCTCTCGGTTTCCCTCTCAGAGTTCTTTTGTAGCGCAAATCGACTCCGAGCTTGTATTGGTGTCTTCGCGGAACGGAAATACGTTTAATGTAACTGCGCGAGGCTACAACGAGACTATAGAAGTGGAGCACGATAAAGGGGCAAACATTGCTGAAATACAGACCGAGTATGTTTATTTGTTATCAGATCATCCGATGTCTGGGATTGAGAACGTATATGTAGACGATATTCGGCAGAAGGAAATTGCGGACGGCGATGAGGATAACAATATCACTAAATATTGCGGAGCCGGAGATGGGAGTCAGAACGCGGACGGTTCTTGGAATTCTGCCTATTCGGGCTACGAAGGAAAGGGTATCATCGTATTTCATACCCTTCCGTCTATCTACAAGCAGGTTAATACTTCAATTGAAGACGATATTCGCTTTACCAATGACCCCAATCAAGACCCCTCCACTTTAACGCCAAAGTACGATCTAGGGGAGGTTCAAAAGGTATTGGAGCTTCTTGAGGATCCAGAGGGCCATAAACACCAGGAGGAAGAAAACACTCTGTCGCGGACTACACTTTCCGCTTCATGCTATGATCCGGCTTTGTCTGATGAAGAACAATATCAGAATGATTGCGAGCATTGTATGTGCGGCGGCGATCCTCAAGTACTTCCTGTATGGGGCTTCCCTAATGCTAGTAAACCAGAAGGAACCCCAAAATATTTCAAGATTACATTCGAATATGAAGTAGTGCGAGGGCTTTGGGAATCTTCGGGCCAATTCGAGCTCAGGTTTCATCATGGGTATTCTGGAGGTTCTGCGGGGCTCTTTCTGTTTTCATCGGCTTGCGACGGGGTCAACATAAACGCTCCCAATACGACTACCTACTTGGACCGCAGTCCAGATCTTTACGAAGGGGATTACCCAGATGACTACCCCGATCCTGACCACGTGGAGCATTGGTATCCGTGTGCCGGCGGTCAGGAACATACCTGGCATTATTTCACGAATTCTTGTTTTTCTTTTTATATAGGCGGGGGCGTTGGCTTCGATCCAGAAGGTTACTTTCTCATTCGGCGGTTGGAGATAGAGGTTGCTTATGAACCCTCTAAAACAAAAACGAATACGCAAGTAGGCACTGCGGATGAGGATGAGTGGGCGCAGCTTCCGGGAGGGGTTTTGTACAGGGTAGGAACAGTTACCCAGTCAGGCAATTCCACTGCTGATATGGTAATAGGCAAGAGAGTGAGCGCAGATTGTACTGGGTATAGTTATACCAGGCCGGATCAGATTCGGGCTCATATGCTATCGAACCTTTATGGTTTGGATTATGATAGTGGGTCTTTTGGAGAGGCTGGTACCCAGTTTGCTGGTAGGAACTACAATTTTCATATAGTTATAAATCAGGAAGTCTCATTCAAGGCACTACAAGAGCTTTTCTTTAGGCAGTGCCGCGCGATATTATATTGGGTAGGGACTAAAGAATACATGAAGTTCTTGCCGCTCCCAGGAGATTAAAAATGGCGGGCTCAACCTCGATCGTTAATGTAAGCACCCCATCCGGCCAGTATTGTCTCGAAGTTCAATTAGATGCCGGGGCAGAGTCGCAGCGTTACCGGCGGTTGGTAAAGTCTGGGACACCTACTTCTTTCATTCACGAGCATTTCAAATTGGTTTCTGGACTCTCCTCTGGGAGGAGCTTTAGAACTTGTACGCTCATTGATAACACCAACGCTGTAGTAGCTGGTTTTCGAATTACCAACAATGGCGGAACCTACGAAATAGATTTTGAGTATTATGACGGAGCTGTTTGGCAAACCGGTCTTTTCAGCTCTCCCATAGCTTTCTCGCTTGATACCTGGGTTCGTCTCCAATACAAATATGATAAAGTTAATGATGCGTGGGAAGTCTATGTAGATACTGCCAGAGGGGGGTATGGAACTCTACCAGAGGGGGCTCCTGCTCCTGTAGCGTTGGGGGTAGGTCAGCAAGATAGCGATCAGTCCTCTGGTACTATTATTACGCGCCATGATGAAGAGGTCTGGCGTGTAGATCACTATCATCTGCGAACTTATGCTCCTGCCTCTGCCGATTGGCAAGGGGAGTTTTCGACAATCGCTGATATAACTTCGGCACAACAGATAGCGGCCCAAGCTGATTGGCAAGGTGAGTTCAGTACCACCGGTATTCTTACTACTGCGGTTGGTACGGTCCATGGAGCCGCTGCTGATTGGCAAGGGGAATTCAATACAGCAGCCGACCTATCGTTTTTTGGTCCTTTATTTGTACAAGCGTCCTGGACGGGTCAATTTGCCAGTGAGGCGATATTATACGCTTCCTCCAATGAAGCGATAACTGCGACCACTGTTATACCTGATGAGGTAATAGACGTAACAATGAGTTTTACTTCGATTGAATCACTCACTACCTCTTATAAAGGCCGATATAAGATGCACTGGAATAAGTCGGGCGAAGAGGCTTTACAAGAGGCTATAGGCCGTAGCTATTCTTCAGGCGTGGGGACCTATGGAACTTCAGAAGAGGTGATATCGTTGCCTTGGATAAAAGATAGAGGGATGGCCTCGGAGGTTTTGGGCTTCTGGGCTGAATTTAATGGCCAAGAACGAATGGTACTTGAAGCCAACTTCCAATGGAGGGCGATCGATTACGAGATGGGAGATTACCTCAATCTACAAACCACGGGAGTGGGGAACGAGTCGTTGGCTTTATTGGTCCCTTATCAGACCGGTGGATTGTATAATTTCATGGTTACAGAAAAGACTTATAATTGGGCTCAGGAAGAAAGAACCCTTACATTGGTTAAGATAACTTAAGGAGGCAGTCATGGGGTGTTTGACTAATTACTGGGAAAGCTTGGCTTTGAATCATGTAATGCTAGGGTCGGCGTGCCCGCAGCCTACCGATCTGTTTTTAGCCTTATTCACTAGCGATCCCGCAGGGGCCGGAGAGGGGGCTATTTCTTTTTCAGGCGAGCCCGATGGCGCGAGTTATGAAAGGCAGCAAATTGGAGTGGGGAGCGCCAATTGGACTACTTCCACCAACAAATCATCTACGAATCAGAATCTGATTGATTTTGGAGTCGCGGGGGAGGATTGGAGTACCATTACCCATTATGCGGTGATGGATGATTTAACGCTTCAATCAGAAGCCAATATGCTGTTTCATGGGGAGTTTAGTTCTTCAAAGACTGTTACTTCAGGAACCTCAGTTAGAGTACAGGCGGGAGAGTTGAGTTTGACGGCTGGGAGTGCTATTATATCTAACTATATGGGCAATGGTTTAATCAATCATTTGTTAAATATTTCAGCTTTCTCCCAATCTTCCAGTATCCAAGTCGGACTGTCTACTACTAATCCGGGAGCAGATGGTGGTAATATTACTGATCCGACTGGGACTCCTGGTACTACTTTGGTAACTCATACCGATTGGACTACTTCTAGTGCGGGGACAGCGGTGGCTAATAGTTCTACCATTACGTTTACCGCCGCTGCTTCTAATTGGGGATTAGTGGGTCATGGTTATATATTAAATCAGTCCTCTAACTTATTATTTTATGGTAATTTGGCAAGCGGAGGCGTCACTGTAAGTTCAGGAGAATCGGTTAGGTTCTCAGCCAGTCAGCTCAGTCTCAATTTTGGTTAAGGAGAATAGTCTAGTGCAAGGACGCAAGCTGCGGCTCTATGAAAAGAAGCACCGAGGACAACGAGGTTTTGTAATAGGCGGAGGTCCGTCTATTCGAGACATTTCCCCGGAGATAGTTGAGAAGCTGAAACAAGAGATAACAGTCGGCTCCAACCATGCTTTCAAGTTGTTTGAGCCGACTTACCTTATTTTTATAGATCGGGGATATTGGAGGACCTTTAATCAAGATCTCAAATCTCTTCAAAAGACTATCATGTTCTATCCGAGCAAGTTGACGAGCGTGACTATAAAGAACGCGTTACAGTTCCCAATGGGCAGCGAGAAGAATCATCCTATTGCTCCCGAGAAGTGGAATGATAGAGTGCCTACCTGGAACAATGCAGGAGTCACGGCTATTCGAATCGCTAATATAATGGGACTCAATCCTATTTATCTTTTGGGATGCGACTTAGACAAAGATGCCAAGCGCAGAGGAGAAACGCATTTTCACGATTGTTATGATGAGAAGCGCAAAAATGCGACTAAACCCGAACGCTATGATAAGTTCAAAAGGGCTTTTGTAAAGACCATAGCAGCGATGCCCAAGGTAGAGATAGTCTCTTGTTCAAAAGTTTCTGCGTTAAATGAGTATATTCCGTATGTCAGCTTGGAGTCTGTATTATGATAATTGAAAGGAGATGGCCAGGATCTACGGTGTTTTTGCTCGGAGGAGGCCCGAGTGTGGTCGGCCAGGATCTGTGTAGTAATCTGATAGAGCGTCTTATGGATAAAAATGTATTAGGAATAAACAATGCGGTTTATCTGCCTTGCACTGACGTGCTGTTTTTTGGAGACGCAAAATGGTACTGGTGGAATAAGAAAGCGGTAGAGTCCTTTCAAGGTCCCAAATATACCATCGATCGTGGTAGTGTCCTAGATGTAGCAAAAGGGAAGAATCCTACTGTTAGATACGAGCCTGGATTGACTTATGTAAAATACAAGTATGGGGCTGGCACTATATTCCATAAGCCCGTACTTAGTTATAATGGATCATCCGGTGGATGCGCCATTAGTTTGGCTATTCTTATGGGAGCAACGAGGTTGGTATTGGTAGGCTACGATGGCAAGGGCGCTGGCTCGGCTCGTAATTGGATGAAGCATTATAAGGAAAGTGAAAAAGATATGTATTCGTGTATCGTCAGTCGGACTTCCCGGGTTGCTAAGTTTTTACCCAGGCGCTGGCCGAGTATTAAGGTGTTTAACGCCAACCCTGATAGTGAGATCAGAGGGTTTCCCAAAGTAAGTATTGAAAAGGCGCTCTCATGGAAATAATGGACGAATTCACCACTGTAGAATCAATTCTACGCCACGGTAAAAGTTTAGCCAGGTTCGGAGATGGAGAACTGAAATTAGTGGACGGGAAACACCAAAGGAACTGCCAGATGCTTGTTCCTGGGATAACTTACGATCTTCGTCGGATCCTTAATAACAAGATTCCAGATCTGATAGTAGGGATACCTCGTCATAATGCTTGCGTTGATCCGAAGCTTCACAAGTTTTGGAGGAGGCAGATGAGTAGGTTTCGTCGGCATGCAGACCTATTTACTACGTTTGGTTCAGCTTTCGTTAGCCGGGGGGATCAGGCTCCTATCATGAACGATGCGTATTGGGAGCTATGGGCTAGTGTACTCTCGGGCCGGGACGTAGTTATGTTGCGGGGTTCTCATCGGAATTATGAGAAGGGGGGCTTCTTTGGTTCCGCTAAGAGTCTGCAAATAATTAGGGGGCCGGAACGGGATGCTTACTCTCACAAAGAAAGACTCCTTAAGCGTATGATGGAATTGCCCAAGCATAGTCTGTATGTACTGTTCTTAGGCCCTGCCGCAACCGTATTGGCCGCAGAATTATGCCAACGAGGCCGACAGGCGCTGGACCTCGGGCGGTTGGTAGAATATTATCGAGGCTATCGAAAGGAGCAATATGAAACCAAGTAAGGAGATTTTATTCGGGACAGGAATGGCGCAAGCGCGTGGGACGATCGCGGCCTTTGTGGAGTTCTTTCGGGATCATCAGTTTACCCAGATTATAGAATTGGGCACGGGGCGGGGCTCCCTTTCTACTTTCTTTGCGTATTGCCAATACATTACACAAGGAAAATTCTATACTTATGAAATCAAGCACGTGAGCAGGTCAGTTGTTAAACTAATTGTAGGATTAAGCGGCAAGGTTTATTCTAGCACCGACCTTTGGGAGATCAAACGGTCTATTAAAGTGGCGATACAACGCTCTGGTCCTACTTTAGTGCTTTGTGACAATGGTAATAAGATTAAGGAGGTTCAGGCGTTTGGACCTATATTGAAATCAGGTGACTTTATAATGGCGCACGACTTCTGGCCCGAGGGCAGGACTAGCGATGCATGGTGGTGCGAAATCACACTGGCTGATATAGCGGAGTCCATGGAAAAAGAGAACATTGTCCGGGTTCACGAAGATTTGTTCGATCCTGTGTTTTGGTTTTGTGGTAGGAAAAAATGATTGATATAACAATGACAGCATGTATCAGACCCGATGTCCATAAGGTTGTGTTTGAATCTTTGAAGCGCAATTTGAAGACCTCCCACGAACTTCGTTTAATAATGAATATTGATCCGAAGGGGGATGGTACCACTCGGGAGGAGGTTATGGCCCAAGCATCTCTTTTCTTTGAGACGGCGCTTTTCCATCAACCTGCTCAGGCCTCGTTCTTTCATGCTGTTCGTACTGTATGGAATTTGTGCCAGACAGAGTTTGTTTTGCAATGGGAAGATGATTGGGAGTTACTACAGCCGTTGGATTTGGATCTGTGCATAGACTACCTGCAATCGCATGATAAGGTATCACTAATTGGTTTTTATAAAGGACCGACTCCGGTCACCGGTCGGTTTTCGTACAAGGGCTTGGATCTTGGGGTCAGGGCGCGCAACCGGCCTCATTTTCCTCCGGCATTGATGGAGAAAAGCTATGTGAAAGGTATGCTCCGCAGAATGAGAAAACCACCCGCTAAGAACGATCCAAGCCCTATGATGCGAAAGCATCCTGTGTTCTTGGAATTTATAAATACCAAGCAACAGCTGGTGTTATTTGGGCCTGATAAGTCCTTGATGGTGAAAGATATAGGCAGGGAGTGGGTGGCAGCTACTGGAATAAAGCTGAAAGGAGAGGAGTATGGCGCTTCATAAACATGAACCTTGTTCTCTGGAGGAGTTGTTACAGGGAGGCAGTAGGTATACCATATGCGAAAATTTTAGGGAGATGTGGAAAATTGTACAGACCTTAGATGACTCGCCGGAGACTGAGGAGTTAGAAACAAAGATCCGAATAGGCGTTACGATGGCCAAGCGGATCGTTGCTAAATTAAAAGAATACAATGAAGAGAAGTGGGTGAGTGAAAGGAGTGATTTTTACAATGATGCGCGGATGATGAATATCAAACGGAATAATATGCTATCCCACAAACACCGTACAATCTTCATGGCGATCCCTAAGAATGCTTCTACTGCTTTGAAGAACGCCTTTGCTAAGGGGTGGGGGTACTATCCAGATAATGATGTGCTTAGAAAGGATGCTTTGCGCCAGGATGAACGAGGAGAGATTCCATATATAGACATGGGCGCAATGTTTTATTGGCAGCGCCGTAGTTATCGATCGATTGCAGTGGTTCGTAATCCTTACGCACGATTGGTTTCTGCATGGTATGATAAAGTATACGCGCCTACTAAGCAGGAGGAGGATCCCACAGGGCTTCCAACTTCCGGTATGGAGTTCCCGGAGTTCGTTCGTTTCCTCAGAGATCAACCTATTGAGAGGTACAACTACCATTTTATTCCTCAATTTTATTACATTTGTTTTCTCGATAAAAAGGGCCGGTGGCGAATAGCGCCGTCCCTAGTTTTAAAGTTGGAGCAATTGGATAAAACTTGGCATCAGGTTGCTTCGTACACTGGGATGCAAATTCCTTTGCCTGAAAAAGGAATCAATGCTCGTTCGGAGCGCAAGCCCTGGAAAGAATACTATGGGCCGGAGGAGCAAAAGATAGTCAGGGAGATCTACGAACAGGACTTCACGTTTTTCTACTCGGGGGTAAAATAATGAACTCTTTCACATTTGTGTATTCGTATTGGAACAATCCTGGGATGCTACGAGAGCATATCGATACTTGGAACGCCTATCCTTTCGGTTCCCAACTCGAAGTGATAGTCACAGACGATTGCTCGAACGAAACTCCGGCGGCAGAAGTATTCAAAAGCGCCCCGTGTATGGTCAAGCACAGGGTCTACCGCATTAAGGAGCACATTGATTGGAATTGGCGGATGGCTAGGAACGTAGGGGCGTATCATGCTGATGACGGATGGCTGATGGTTTCAGATATGGACCACTTGGTTCCACTGGAAACTTATACGACATTGTTGCGAGGTGAGTTTGATCCGAACAATATCTATCAGTTCGAGAGGGTAGACGCGCCTGATAAAACCCCGTACAAACCACACAACGATTCTTATTTTATGACCAGAAAGATGTATTGGCGAATAGGAGGTTATGATGAGGACTTCGCTGGGACCTACGGAACGGCGGACTGGCCCTCTCCTAGTTATAATAAGAAAGTCAATCGGCTGTTGAAACTTACAGGGGGCCAAAGGATCCGGTTGGAGGTTCCGTTGGTCCGTTATCCCAGGGAGATCATTCCTGATTCCAGTGTGCCCCGCGACCGTATGATTTTGAAGGGTGATGAGAATAATAGGAAAAAAGCTGAAATCAAGGCTATGAAGAAGCAGACGGGCAGAGGAATCATGACCTTGCAAACGCCGTACGAGAGGGTCGTATGATCAATATAGTCTGCTGGAAGTGGGATGCTGGTCTTCACCCTAAGAAAAAGCTCTTGTTTACAAGTACGCATGTGAATCGGCTTGGGCATATGTTGAGTAGAAATCTTAGCATACCCTACCAATTCCATTGTATTACTGATGACCCGGAGGGTGTCGAGGACTCGGTAAACTGCATTCCTCTGTGGGATGACTATGCGGATATGGGAGGGTGTTACCGGAGACTCAAGATCTTCTCGGAGGAAATGAAGGATCAAATTGGGGATTATATTGTCTCTATCGATCTGGACTGTGTTATACTCAGAGACATTTCAGATTTATTCGATCAGCGCCCGGATTTCAAGGCGCTCAAAGGTACCAATCCCAGAACATTCTATTCCGGTACGCTATTCATGCTCAGGGCTGGAGCGCGGAAAGAGGTTTGGGATGATTTTGATCCGATGAAGGCCAAAGAATTGGAACGGGTGCGTTCTCCTCGAACTCGTAGGAAAACTAAGTTTGTAGGCACAGACCAGGCCTATATCAGTCATGTCCTCAAAGACGAGCCGGTTTGGGAGCCGGGGGACGAAGGGATTTATTTGTTCAGGAAGTTTCGAAAAGGAGCGAGGCCTTTGCCAAGTAACACTCGGGTGGTTTTCTTCAATGGGGTTTACGACCCGTCCCAGCGGCAGATCTGTAAAGAATTCCCTTGGATTAAAAAGTACTGGCGATAAGTTATTGTAAAAAACTCCCCTGCTAGGTATACTATTTTAGAGGGGCACAGTGCGTATACTAGAATTAAAAGAAGACCTACTGGCGATTCACGCTTATTTGCAATTGAAAGGAGGTGATGATTGCGGTAGTGGGCTTC
>Ga0180436_10000066_pt1 | contig 105245 bp, 76 predicted proteins | sample SS_ome_2_FD_132434 | JGI IMG/M metagenome (GOLD analysis project Ga0180436, IMG submission 132434) | Hypersaline lake sediment archaeal communities from the Salton Sea, California, USA - SS_3_S_2 metaG | ecosystem: Environmental > Aquatic > Non-marine Saline and Alkaline > Hypersaline >...
CGTTCTGCGGTGCGTGCGGGACCGTCTTCCGGCTCAAGGACGACTACCGGCTGCGGGTCGGCCTCGCCTGCCAGGAGGTCGTGCAGGACGGGATGTACCTCGCTGAGATCCCGTTCTTCCCGGGGAACAAGGCGAACTACGACATCGAAACGCTCAAGCCTACCGCGGAGGCCATCCTCTCGCTCTACCCGGAGGTCTTCCGCTGTCTGGCGTGCAACACCTGCACGAAGGCCTGCCCTCAGGACATCGAGGTGATGGAGTACATTCAGGCAGCGCTCAGGGGCGACATCGCGAAGGCCGCGGACCTCTCCTTCGACTGCCTGCTCTGCGGGCTGTGCGCGTCGCGGTGCCCGGCCGAGATCGTCCAGTATCAGGTCGCTCTCCTGTGCCGCAGGCTCTACTCGCGGCACATCGCACCGGAAGCGCCGCACCTGCGTGATCGTCTCAAGGAGATCGCGGACGGCACCTTCAACGAAGAGATGGGCAAGTTGACGGAGATGAAGCAGGAAGACCTTGCAGAGCTCTACGACAATCGGGACATGGAGCCGCGATAGTAGGAGGACCTGGGTTTGTACACACCGGAACTGCTTGAACTGATCAAGAAGGTCGAGGCGACCCGAGACAAGCGTCTGGACGAGAAGTTCCCGCTCCTCTCGGCGGACGACAAGCAGGAGCTCCTCGAGGGCTTCCATCCCGACTACAAGGACGAGGTCTTCAGGACCCTCTCTGTCGGGCCGTCTAAGGGCGAGCGGACCCCCGTCGAGTACGCCGACATCTTCGAGGCCTACAGCGCCCTAGACCCGGACACGTTCGACATCTCGAAGGTCGACCACGAGGTGGACGTGCTGGTGGTGGGCGGTGGAGGCGCGGGCGCGGCCGCCGCGCTCGTCGCGCAGGAGCAGGGCGCGAACGTACTGCTCGTGACGAAGCTGAGGCTCGGTGACTCGAACACGGTCATGGCGCAGGGCGGTATCCAGGGCGCCGACAAGCCGAACGACTCTCCGGCCATACACTACCTCGACGTGCTGGGCGGAGGTCACTACAAGAACGACCCCGCTCTGGCGAGCGCGCTCGTGATGGACGCGCCGGAGGTCATCGCCTGGCTCGAGAAGCTCGGCGTGATGTTCGACAAGGAGTCCGACGGGACGATGGTCACCATCCACGGCGGCGGCACCTCCAGAAAGAGGATGCACGCCGCCCGGGACTACACGGGTGGTGAGATCATGAAGACCCTCAAGGACGAGTTCCTCAACCGCGACATCCCGCTCGTCGAGTACGCGGCCGTCTACGAGCTCCTGACCGACGGCGACCGCGTCACCGGAGCGGTTCTCTACAACATGGAGACGCAGGAGTACCTCGTCGTCCGCGCGAAGACCACGATCATCGCGACCGGAGGCGGCGGGCGCCTGCACGTGCTCGGCTTCCCGACCTCGAATCACTACGGCGCCACCGGCGACGGCCTGGTGCTCGGGTACCGCGTCGGCGCGCCGCTCAAGTACCTCAACACGATCCAGTACCACCCGACCGGCGCCGCCTACCCCGAACAGATCCTCGGACTGCTGGTCACGGAGAAGGTGCGGAGCATCGGCGGCCAGATCACGAATCTCGAGGGGAACCGGTTCGTCTACGAGCTCGAGACTCGAGACGTAGAGGCGGCGGCCATCATCCGCGAGTGCTCGGGGCGTGGCCTCGGTGTCGTGACGCCCTCGGGGCAGCCCGCGGTGTGGCTCGACACGGTCGTCATCGAGACGAAGCTCGGCGAGGGCGCGGTGAAGGCCAGGGTGCCAGCGATGTACCGCCAGTACGAGCGGTTCGGCATCGACATGGCCAAGCACCCCATCCTCATCTATCCGACGCAGCACTACCAGAACGGCGGGCTCGAGATCAACGAACGCTGCGAGACCCCCGTGAAGGGGTTGTATGCGGCCGGAGAGGTCGCGGGGGGCATCCACGGGACCAACAGGCTAATGGGCAACTCGCTGCTCGATGTGGTAGTCTTTGGACGGAGGGCGGGCGAGGCCGCGGCGGCCGCGGCGGCCGGTACGAAGAGCGGGGGCAAGCTCTCGCTCGAGCACCTCAAGTCCTTCCACGCCGAGCTAGAAGCGGCGGGGATAGAGCGAGCCGGTGCGTCGCCGATGCTCCTTCCGGAGTACCGGCGCCCCGAGACGGTCACGAAGAAGATCGAGCTTCTCGCCTAGAGGCTTCGGCCCGCGGGGCGCGCGTCGCCCCGCGGGCACAAGGAGCGGTCGCCGACACGCGCGCCGGGGCGGGCCGCAGGGACGGGTGGAGGAATCGGATGAGGACTCTCATTCTCGGACTGGGAAGCCAGGGCTTCGAGGGCGAGCGTGTCGGACTGGAAGTCGCCCGGGGCCTGTACACGATGCTAGCGGACCCTGACGTCGACATCCTCGAGGCGCGCGACGTCAGCATGGACCTGTTCGACATAGCGGCCGGCTACGGCAAGGTGGTCGTGGTCGACTGCATACGAAGCGGCGAGGGCGACGTCGGCGAGTTGCGCAAGCTCGGGCTGTCGGACCTCGACCTTGTCGCCAGCGCCGATGGGCGAAGGGACTCGGAGTACCGCGCCACGGTGCGACTCGAGGGCTCGAAGAGTATAGGCGTGCCTCTCGAGATCTCCATCTACGCGATAGAGCTCGGAGAAGATCAAGGTCTCGTGGAACTGGACGCCGGAACCGACGAGGCGGTCCCGAGGCTCATCGCACAGATCGCCCGCGAGGAGTTCGGTTCGCGGACCATTGGGGGCGATTGGTACTGACCGCAGGTGGCGGCCGCCGGCGGCTCATCCTGTGCCGCGAACGGCCGCGCCCTCGGAGACATGCATGGTAGCTCGGAAGCTCCCTTCTGATTCCGATCTCGTCAAGCTGGCGAAGGCAGGCGACGACGCCGCCTTCGGTGAGTTGGTCGAGCGGAACGAGGCCAAGGTCTACGGCCTCTGCCTGAAGATGCTGGGCAACCAGGAGGACGCCGAGGACTGCCTTCAGGAGGTCTTCATCAAAGCGTTCAAGGCGCTGCCGGGGTTCCGAGAGGAAGCCCGGTTCTCTACGTGGCTCTACCGCATCGCCTACAACGAGAGCCTCATGCGCATACGCAAGAAGAAGCTGGACACCGTGCCGCTGGACAGGCCCGTCGAGCTCGAGGAGGGCGACGTATCGCGCGAGCTGGCCGATTGGACGACGGACCCGCGCGCCGACGTGATGAACGACGAGCTCTCCGAAGTGCTCGTACAGCACGTCAACGAGCTTGAACCTGACAATCGCATAGTGTTCATTCTGCGGGACGTCCACGGCCTGTCGACGGGCGACACGGCCGAAGCGCTGGGATTGTCCGTCCCGGCGGTCAAGTCGAGGCTTCACAGGGCCCGTCTCTTTCTGAGACAGAGGCTCTCGGATTACTTCGACCACGGCAAGGAACAGAGGGGAGCCGCGGCAGGCACGGCCGGTCGACCGTGAGCGCGGACGCGACTCAACGTTCAATGAAGGAGGAAGGATGAGCAGGAAGAGTCTGAGGGCCGCGGCCCTCGTCACGGTGGCGGCGCTCCTCGCGGGGACGGCGCTCGTGCTGGCGTCGTGCGGAGGCGCCACCTCGCAGGTGGAGATCATTCCGAAGGACGTGTTGTTCGGCAACCCGGAGAAGGCTCGGGCGAGGATCTCTCCCGACGGCACGCACCTCGCGTACCTCGCTCCGCACAACGACGTTCTCAACGTCTGGGTCAAGACGATCGGAGGGGATGACGACCGCGTCGTGACCACCGACGACAACAGGGGTATCTTCCGGTACTTCTGGGCGCAGGACGGCGAGCACATTCTCTACATGCAGGACGCAGGGGGAGACGAGAACTGGCTTCTGTACTCCATCAACATCGAGAGTGGAGAGGTCGATACGCTGACCCCGTTCGAGGGGGTCCAGGTCCGGCTCGTCGACTACAGCAAGCACCACCCCAACACGGTCCTTCTCGCGATCAACGCGCAGGACCCGCGCCTCCACGACGTCTACAAGCTCGAACTCGACACGGGAGAGCTCACCCTGATAGCGCGCAACCCCGGCAACATCCTCGGTTGGATGACCGATTTCGATCTCAAGGTACGAGGCGCGCTGGCCATGACTCCGCTCGGCGAGACCGAGCTACTGGTCCGGGCCGATGAGGACGCGACCTGGGAGAGCGTTCTTACGTGGGGCGACGAGGACAACATGGTGAGCTCGCCCATCGGGTTCACCAAGGACGGCGGTTCGGTGCTCATGGTCGACTCGCGGAACGCGAACGCCGGCCGCCTGGTCAAGCTCGACCTCGACACGATGGAGCTGGAGATCATCGCCGAGGACGACATGTACGACGTGAGCGAAGTGATGATGAACCCGGACACCTACGAGGTGGAGGCCGTGGCGTTCACGCGCGACCGCACCGAGTGGACGGTTCTGAGCGACGACGTCGCCGCCGACCTCGAGGCTCTCGCTACCCTCGACGACGGGGAGTTCAACGTCACGAGCTACGACAACGACTACGGCACGTGGACGGTGGCCTACACGAAGGACGACGGTCCCGTCTCGTTCTACCTCTACGACCGCGCAACGAAGTCGGGCGAGTTCCTGTTCGTGCACAGGCCCGCACTCGAGAACTACACGCTCGTTCCGATGGAGCCCATCGAGTTCGAGGCGCGAGACGGAATGACGATCCACGGCTACATCACCTACCCGCCGGATGGAGGCCGCAGGAACCTGCCGATGGTCCTCAACGTCCACGGTGGTCCGTGGGCCCGGGACTTCTGGGGCTACAACCCGGAGGCGCAGTGGCTCGCCAATCGGGGCTACGTCTGCCTGCAGGTCAACTTCCGCGGCTCGACCGGTTACGGCAAGGAGTTCCTAAACGCCGGGGACAAGGAGTGGGGGCGGAACATGCAGTACGACCTGGTCGACGCCGTCAACTGGGCGATCGATCAGGGAATCGCCGACCCCGAGCGCGTCTGCATTTACGGCGCGTCTTACGGCGGGTACGCGGCGCTCGCCGGCGCGACGTTCACGCCGGACCTTTTCTGCTGCGCTGTGCCGATGATGGGTCCGAGCAATCTCATCACCTTCCTCGAGACCATCCCGCCGTACTGGTCGACGATGGTCGAGATGATGTACAAGCGCGTCGGCGACCCCAGGACGGAGGAGGAGATGCTGATCGAGCGTTCTCCTCTGTTCAAGGTCGATGAGGTCAAGATCCCGATGCTCATCGCGCAGGGCGCGAACGACCCGAGGGTCGTGCAGGCGGAGTCGGACCAGTTCGTGGAGGCGATGCGCGCGAACGGTCTCGACATCGAGTACATAGTCTTTGAGGACGAAGGACACGGCTTCGCGAAGCCCGAGAACAGGATGGAGTTCTACGGGACGGCGGAGCTCTTCCTCGCCGAGCATCTGGGAGGCCGCGCTGAGGAGCAGGCCGACGAGGCGGAGGCGACCGAATAATGTGAGCCGCGGTTCGGAGCGAACCCTCCGGACCGTTCATGACATCTCATGACGTGAGGTACGCTGTCGCCGGCCGGGTCGGCCGGCCGGCGGCAGCGGCTGGGACCTTCAGGAGGCTCGGGCATTGTCACACGTCGACGACTGCGAGAAGTTCATCCAGTGCCTGTCGGACCACTTCGACGGGGAGCTGGAGCCTGAGCTCGAAGAGGAGTTCATGCTCCACTTCCGCACCTGCGAGCGCGCCCGGGCCTTGGTACGGACGTTCGAGCGCACCATCATCCTTCACAAGACGACCCGCAGTCAGTCTCTGCCGGCCGATATTCACGAGCGGCTGCTCAGGGCCATCCAGGCCTGCAGGGACGGCGACGACTAGGGTCTGTCCCGTCATCGAAGAGAAGCACCCCACCCGCACATTTTATGACCGTGAATCAGCAGTCTCGTCCAGAGACTGCGAATCCATTTCCTGCACTCCCGCATCCAAATCATGGAGATCGGAGAGCGCTTAGGCAATGCGTGCGCTCCTCTAAAGCAGGGGCAATGAACCTTGAGGAGGTGTTAGAGATGGAACTGGACAGATGGAGACCCAGAAGGTACGTGCCTGCCGTGTCGGACGACATCGACCGGGCCTTCGACAGGCTGATGCGAGGATGGGTGAGCCCCGTCTCCTTCTCGGAGTTCGACTGGAATCCCAGCATCGATGTATCCGAGTCCGACGACGAGATCGTCGTGAAGGCGGAGATACCGGGCGTCGCCCCGGAGGACGTCGACATCAACATCGACGACAACAACCTGATCATCAGCGGTGAGAAGAAGCAGGAGTCGGAGGAGAAGGCCAAGAACTACTATCGGGCGGAGCGGTCGTACGGTTCGTTCCGCCGGTCGTTCGCTCTGCCTGCAGGGGCCGATGTGGAGAACGTGAAGGCCTCGTCGAAGGACGGCGTTCTCAGCATTGTCATCCCGAAGAGCGGCGACAAGAAGAGCCGGAAGATCGAGATCGACGCGAGCTAGAGCGCCGATCGCCCGAACTCCGCTCAGTAAGGAAGAGCACAAGCTACAGCCGGCGCATTGCCCACGGGGCACTATTCCATGGCGTCGGTTGGACCGGGGGTGGCGAGAGCCGCCCCCGGTCAACTTCGGAGCCCCACTGCGCACCCTGGCCGACTCCGAAGCCCGAGTGCGCGCCGCGGCGGACTTCGGAGCCCCACTGCGCACCCTCGCCGACTCCGAAGCCCGAGTGCGCGCCCCCAGTCCCTTCTTGATCTACGGGCGCTCCCCCGGCGCACTTGCGGACCCGTTCCTGATGTGCTAGTCGTGTTGGTGAGAGAACCCCGGCGCCGGCCCGTGCCTGGCGCCGGAAGTGACGATTTCCCGAGAGGCGGAGCGAAGATGCCTGCATCGATGCGTGAGGGCGGACGCCTTGTCGTTATCGGCGGCGTCGCGGCCGGGATGAGCGCGGCCAGTCGGGCCCGGCGGTTGCGGCCCGACGTGGAGATCGTCGTCCTCGAGAAGGGCGACGACGTGTCGTACGGTTCCTGTCTGCTGCCGTACTTCATCTCCGGGGCGATAGAGAGTCGCGACGGTGTTGTGCACTACCCGGCGTCCTTCTTCCGCACAGAGCGGAACATAGACGTCAGAACTGGCGTCGAGGCCACCGCCGTGGACGCTGTCGCGAGGACCGTGACGTGCCGGGGTCCGGACGGAGACGAATCGACTCTCGAGTACGACGCGCTCGTGCTGGCCACGGGCGCGCGCGCGGTGAAACCGCCGCTCCCCGGTATCGATATCCCAGGCGTCGTCACCCTGCGAAACCTGGACGACGGCGAGCGCCTGAAGGAGCTGGTGGACTCCGGTTCCGTCAGCAAGGCCGTTGTCGTCGGCGCGGGCTACATCGGTCTCGAAATGACGGAGTCGCTGTCCGAGCGTGGTCTAAGTGTCACGATGATAGAGATGCTCCCCAGCGTCATGACGACGTTCGACCCTGACATGAGCGAACTGGCAGAGAGGGAGCTGCTGGACCGCGGAGTGATCCTGCGGAAGGGGACGCGCGTCGAGGGTTTCGAGCCCGCCGACGGCACCGACCGCCTGGGCTGGGTGCTCGCCGGCGGCCAGCGGCTCGAGGCGGACATGGCCCTCGTGTCCATCGGCGTTCGCCCGGCCGTCGAGCTCGCGGCCGGCGCCGGGATCGAGCTGGGACCGACGGGAGCGATAAAGGTCGACGCGAGGCAGGTGACGAGCTCTCCCTCCGTCCTGGCGGCCGGAGACTGCAGCGAGGCGCGGCATGTCATCACGGGACGTCCCGTATGGATACCGCTCGGGACAACGGCCAACCGTCAGGGCAAGATAGCGGGGGAGAACGCTGTCGGTGGCGCCGCCAGATTCGCCGGCGTGGCCGGGAGCAACGTCGCCCGGGTGTTCGGCCTAGAAGTCTCGCAGACCGGGCTGACGGAGCGCGAGGCGACTGAGGCCGGGCTGGACGTCGTGGTCTCAACCATCGAGTCCATCTCGCATCCGCGTTCTTATCCGGGCTCCGGCCCTGTCCACGTCAAGCTCGTGTTCGATCGGTGCACCGGTCGGCTCTTCGGGGGGCAGATCGTCGGAGTAAAGGGCGCGGGCAAGCGCATCGACACCATTGCCACCGCGCTCTACGCGGGGATGAGTGTGGCCGACCTTGCCGACGTTGACCTCAGCTACGCTCCGCCGTTCTCGCCCGTCTGGGATCCCGTGTCCATGGCGGCGCTGCAGGCCGTGAAGAAGGTGGGCGCGTAGGGCGTCTGCATAGGTGCGGCGAGCCGCCGCTGCCTGCTTGAGCCGCCCCCTGTACAGAGAGGAATCGAGATGACCGCGGTCCAGCGCGATAGCGAAGGGTCCGTCGAACTGGTCGGGACGCCCGTGTCGCCGGGCATCGCCGTGGCGCCCGCGTTCGTGTACGGCGACATCCTCGACGAGGTAGAGGCGCGTTCCATCGCGCCGTCCGAGGTGGACTCCGAGATCGCCCGGCTGCGCGAGGCCATCGAACTGGTCAAGGGCGAGCTGGTCAGGGACACGGAGCACGTCTCCCGGGAGCTCGGACAAGACCAGGCCGACGTCTTCCTAGTGCACTCCATGATCCTGGAGGACCCGTCCGTCCTGGAGTCCGTTCTCGACGTCATCAGGAACGACCTCGTCAACGCCGAGGCCGCCGTCGCTTCGGAGATGAAGCGAGTGGCGGGTGTGCTGGCCTCGTCCGAGGACCGCTACCTCCGAGACCGCGCCTACGACGTCAGCGACATCGGGAAGCGCGTCATCGAGCGCCTGCTTGGAGTCTGGGCGCACTGCCCGCTGTCGCAGCCCATGGTCCTCGTCGCGCACGAGCTCAGGGCCAGCGACACCGCGTCCATGGAACGCGGACGCATCCTCGGGTTCGTCACCGAACTGGGGGGCGTCGAGTCGCACGCCGCGATCCTGGCCAGGTCGCTCGGGGTTCCCGCGATCGTCGGTGTAGACGGGATTCTCGACAGGGTCAGGACGGGCGACGTCGTCGCGCTCGACGGCACGAGCGGCGCAGCCGTGGTCGACCCGACGCCGGAGGTCCTTGAGCGCTACGAGCGCAAGCGAGAAGAGGACGCGACAGAGCGGCGATACCTGGCGTCGGTGACAGACCTCGCGGCGGTGACGCTCGACGGCACCGAGATCTCCCTCATGAGCAACGTAGGATCTGTCGATGAGGCGCACGAGGCGGCGCGGCTCAACGCCGATGGCATAGGTCTCTTGAGGAGTGAACTCGTCTTCATGTCCGCGGAGATATTCCTGGACGAGGACGCTCAGTACGAGGCCTACCGCGGCGCGGTCGAGGCGATGGGCGGGAGGCCCGTCACCATCAGGACGCTCGATGTCGGAGGTGACAAGTTCATAGGTTCAGAGAACCCGTTTCGGGAACACAACCCGAATCTGGGCTACCGATCGACGCGCGTGCTTCTCGATCGGCCGGACCTGCTGATGGCCCAGTGCCGGGCCGTGCTTCGGGCGAGCGCTCACGGTCCGACCCGGATGCTGCTACCGATGATCTCCTCCGTCGAAGAGCTGCGCGAGGTCGGACGAAGGCTGGATGACGCGAAGACGCAGCTGCGGCGCGACGGCATAGCGTTCGAGGAGAACCTCCCGACGGGGGTAATGATCGAAATCCCATCCGCCGCAATGGTGGCGGAGCGTCTCGCCAGGGAGTGCGACTTCCTGAGCGTGGGGACGAACGACCTCGTGCAATACGCGCTGGCGGTCGACCGCGGGAGTTCGTACGTCAGCCGCCTCTACCGGCCGCACGATCCATCCGTGCTGGCGCTCATCTCGCGTTCAGTGGAGGGCGCCGCCGCGGCGGGCAAGCCGATCAGCCTGTGTGGAGAGATGGCGGGCACCGCGGTCTACGTCCCGCTGTTGATCGGCCTGGGGCTTCGCGAGCTCAGCGTGTCCAACAGCAGGCTGCCGCGGGTCAAGAAGGCGATACGGGACACCGACCTCGCCGAGGCCGAGAAGATCGCCTCTGAGGCCCTGCGAGCGAGTACGGCGGCGGACGTCGCCAGGCTGGTCGGCCTGGACGACTCCCCGCGGCGTCGGGAGTCCTGACGCCACACGACGGAACTTCCACCGGCCCGCCTTTACGGGCACGCACCATGCAAGCACACCGGATATGAACGTCTATCTCACGAGCGGGCGGACAGCCGGGCGCGGGCTCGGTCGCCGGGCCGGACACTCGGGTGTCGCACGGGTTCTCGCGGTCGTCGCGCTGTGCGCGATGACCGCGGTCCAGGCCGAGGCCTCGTGGCGCGCCAGCGCGGACTCGCTGTACGCGGCCGCCGACGAGCGGTACCTCGCGCGCGACTACGACGCGGCCGCCGACCTGTTCGACCGCGCGATCGACACCGTGGCGGCCAACGCAACGCCGCTGCCAGGCTCGTACTTCGCCCAGTTGACCGGCCGGTCCAGGTACCTCCTGGCGCGCTCGCACGAGCGCATGGAGAACTGGGACACGGCCATCCACCACTACAGACTGGCCCTGACCGAACTCGGCGAGATCGACGATCTGATCCGGTTGCGGCTTGCCGCTTGCCACGGGGAGGCGGGCGACCACGCCTCGGCGGTCAACCAGCTTCGCGTCGTCATCGACGATGGGGTGGCCGGGCAGTTCGACCTGGAGGCGATGCACGATCTCGCGTCCCGCTACGACGAGTCCGGCGATCACGACATGGCGCTCCAGTGGTATACGCTGTACCTGGGCGAGGCGGACAGCTACGGGGAGAGGGCGCTGGCGCATCACAGAATGGGCGGGGCGTACGAACGTCGAGGCGACAAGGAGGCGGCGGCCCGAAGCTACGCGAAGGCCGTCAACGACTATCCGCGGTCTCGGCACTCGTACGACGCGCTACAGAGCGGCAGGAACATATCCCGGTCGTTCACTGACCGCTACCACCAGGGCCTCGTTCTCTACAATCGTAAGAAGTACGCGCAGTCCGTCGAGTTCTTCACCTGGTATGTGCGACACGACCGGGAACGGGATTTCGCGCACGAGGCGAACTACTTCCTTGCTCGGGGGCATCAGCGGCTAGGCAACTTCAGGACGGCCGCCCGGCGGTATGAGGACGCGATCGAGTTCGGACCCGACTCAGAGTACTTCGACCTGGCGTGGTCGAAGCTCGCCTACTGCAGGAGGGCGAGCGGCAAGCTCGAGGAGAGCTTGGACACCTACGAACGCTACGTCTCGAGCTACCCGAACAGGGAGGCGGCGCCGTCGCTATTGTGGGAAAAGGCGCGACTGCTCGAAGAGAAGCAGCGGTGGGAGGAGGCGGAGGCCGAGTTCAGGCGGATCGCCGGCGTCTATCCCGAGTCCGACCGCGCGAACGACGCCGTGTTCAGGGCGGGGCTGTGTCTGTACAAACGCGGTCGGTACTACGACGCGTCCGTGCTCTTCGCCGGGGCGTATCTTAACGCCTCGGGAGAGGACGCCTCGAGGGCGCTCTTCTGGTCGGGAAAGTGCCGCGAGCGTCTGGCCGGGACCGACGCCGCCGTGGCGGCCTACGCCGACGCCGCGCGGGCGGCCCCAGACTCGTACTACGGAGCGAGGTCACGAGCGCGACTACGCGAGCTGGGTGCCGAGTCCCCCTCGGTGTGGACGTCGGAGGGCCGGGGCTCCGTCGCGTCCCGTGGGGAGAACGGCGCGCGGTCGCGGCGCCTCAACGGACCCCGTGCCGCGGCCTGGGGGGCCGAGACTCTGGAGTTCGCATCGTGGCTGGCCGAATGGTACGACGAGGTCTACCTGCCGGCTGGTCGCGCTGCGCTGAGAAAGAACATCCACGAGCATTCCTCCTTCCGGCGCACCGACGTGCTTCTTGCGCTGCACATGCGGGACGAGGCGCTCGCCGAGCTCTCGGACGTCGCCGCCGACCTCGGTAGCGACCCCCGCGCTCTCGACGTCATGGTCGAGTACTGCGAGCGAACGGGTCTGCACAAGCGCGCCATCCTCCTCGCCGAACGCATCCTGGGCCTTTCACCGGCCCGCGGTCTTCACGAGGCACCGGTCTACCTGCTCAAGCGCATCTGTCCGACGCACTTCCGCGACATCGTGGACCGCGAGTGCTCGGCCCGCGGCATCGACCCCAATGTGAAGCTGTCGCTGATCAGGCAGGAGAGCCTCTTCGAACCGCGCGCGGTCTCGTGGGTCGGCGCGCGAGGCCTTTCGCAGATCATGCCTTCGACGGGACGGTGGGTCGCGCGGCGGCTTGGGGTTCGAGGTTACAACACGTCGCAGTTGTTCGACCCGGCGACGAACGTGCGCTTCGGCGCGGAGTACCTCTCGGTGCAGCTCGAGGAGTTCGACGGAGACGTGGTGCGCGCTCTCGCCGCCTACAACGGCGGCCCCGAAGCCTCGGAGAGGTGGTGGGGATACGGCGGCGGGCTCGACACCGACGTCTTCGTCGAGGACATCGGCTACTCGCAGACGGCGGAGTACGTACGCCGGATCTTCCTCTACTCGGAGTTCTACCGCGACCTCTACGGAGACCGCGTTCTCACACCCTAACCGTGTGTCGCCAGCACGTAGGCCCAGTTGGCCGCAACCACCACTACCAGGATCGTCCAGCACGCGCGCCTCTCCGGGGGCGAAGCGTCCACCCTGAGCGCCGGACCGCCTCTGCGGTTAGTAACGAGCATCAGCGCGGCGACCAATGGCGCGACCATAAGCAAGACCGCGTCCATGGGGTTGACCGCGAAAGCGCGCGCCACGTCGCCCTCGATGAGCGACCGCGCCGACCGCAGGAGGCCGCAGCTGGGGCAGGGGAGACCGGTCGCCCGCCGGAACGGACACAGGACGGGCCCGTCCGAGAGCCCCGGCGCCACGGCGGCCGCGGTGCCCAGGACCGCCAGAACGACGGCCGCGACCACCGCGGCGCGCGGCACGGGGTAGGCGCTCTCGCGCCTGTCGATCCGGAACCTCATGCGAGTACCCCTAGCAGCCCAGCATTCCGAGGGTGCCTGTCAGCATGAGAACGAACACCATCCAGAGAAGACCGAGGGCCCAGACGGCCACTGACACCATGCCGCATATCATACCTGCCTTCGTCAGTGAGTAGTCCATTCTGTCTCTCAGTCCCGAGTCCATCTCGCGAAGGTCGTTCTTGCCCATGACCCACGCGATGATCCCGGTGATGAAGCAGAAGACGATCCCGATGATGCCGAGCGCGAGTATGGCGCCGCCGCGCCCCGGCAGCATAGAGGAGCTTCCCGTAGTCCCGGCAGCGGTCGCCGGCTGCATCGGCTGCTGTGAGTCCTGCATGTCAACCTCCCCGTTTCAGGTTCCGGCGGGTGCGCCGGTACGCAATGCGCGGCCCCCGTCTGCGGGAGCCGCGCGATCCTACAGAATCCCTATGCTGTTTCGGTTGTGCGCCCGTGCTCCGGAGCGACCCGCCCCGGACGCTACGCGCCGCCCTCCGACTGCTTTTTCCTGTAGTCCTCTATGGCCTTGTGAAGCGCATCGGCCGCGAGGTTCGAGCAGTGCATCTTCTGTTTCGGCAGACCGTCCAGTTCGTTCGCGACGTCCTGCCGCGTGATCTTCAGCGCCTCGTCGAGCGTCTTTCCCTTCGCGAGTTCGGTGACCATGCTGCTCGTGGCGATCGCGGACCCGCACCCGAAGGTCTTGAACTTGATGTCCGTGATGCGGTCGTCCTCGACGTTGATCTGTATCTCCATCAGATCGCCGCATACGGGATTCCCCTCGACGCCGACGCCGTCCGGGTTCTCCAGCTCGCCGACGTTCCTCGGGTTCCGGAAATGCTCCAGTACCTTCTCACTGTATGCTGGTGCCATCAGTAACTACTCCCTTTCCGCTGGTCTATTCGAATATGATAGTATTCGCAGCGCGTCCGGTCAAGAAGCTGCGGCATACCGGCACAATCAGTCCTGGAGGTCACGTGCGCAGACCGAGCGTTTCGGCGATCATTACAGCAACGGCGGTCCTGGCAGCCGTCCCCGCCGGAGTCTCTTTCGGCGACTTCCCGGCGGGTACCGCGCCAGCCCACGTCGCCGAGGCCGTGGAGAGCATCTTCGAACTCGACGAGTCGCGGGTGGACGCGGACCTCCTGGCACTCGAGGCTCAGGACGTCGTCCGCCAGGAGGTCACGGTCTGCATCGATCCAGTGTCCTCCACGCTCTCCGGCCGCAGTCGGCTGTGGATCGAGTCCGACGCCGCCAGCGCCCGTCTGATGCTCAACGCGCGCCTCGAAGTCCTGGGAGTCAACGACAGCAGGGGCGACTCTCTGCGATTCACGCGGAACGGCGACGGGCTCGTCGTGCACGCCCGAGAGGGAGCGGACGGCTTCCCGCTTGAGATCGCCGTTGCCTACGAGGGAACCCTCGTGTCAGGCGTCGACGCCTGGGTCTCGGAGGAGGTCGTCGCCCTGGGGGCCGGCTTCCTGTGGTACCCCGTCTCCGAAGGAAGAGACCCCGCCCGACTCCGCATAGAGGCGCGATACCCGACGGGATATTCGAGCGTCGCCAGCGGAACGCTCGCGGGAATGGCGACGTCGATCGCCGGGGACGTCTGCGCGGAGGGCGACGTGTGGGAGGTCCCGACGCCGGTCACGAACGCCGGCATCGTCGTCGGTTCGTTCGAGAGCTCTCTGACGGTTACGGGCGACGTCTTCTTCGGGCACCACGTTCCCTACGACCCGGAGGCATCGTTCTCGTGGACGCCATCGCCTTCGTCAGCGCCGAAGGAGCTCGTCGATCTGCTGCCGTTCCTCGAGGCGTGTTACGGTCCATATCCCTACGAGTGGCTCAACATCGTTCGCCTGCCCGGCAGGCCCTCGCGACCCGTGGACGTGATAACGGCGCCGGGACTCGTCGTAGTGCGCGCCTCGGAGGGGGCCGGCGAACCGACTCGAGAGACCCTCGGGAAGGTCGTCTCGGGGCTGGCCCGCAGCTGGTGGACCTACTGGATGGACCCCGGCCCGATGCTGTCCGAGAGTCTTGCGAACGCGGCAGAAGTAGGATGGCACGACGCCACGGGCGACCAGGACAGGGCCGCGCGCCTGCGCGGCGTCCTGCGCTCGGGACTGATGATGGCGCTCCGTGAAGCGGGACGCGACGTCTCGCTTCGCGACTGCGCCGGCGTGTCGCCGTCGGCCGACGCGAGGATCTGCGAGGGCAAGGGGACCGCGGCGCTCGAGATGCTGCAGTCGGTCGTGGGCGGCGCATACTGCAGTGCGCTCCGCGCGGTGGCTGCCGAGCGCGGCGGCGGAACCGTGGCTCTGCGCACGTTCGCGGAGGCCATGGAGCGTGAGCACGGCGGTGACCTCGACTGGTTCTTTTACGAGTGGATGGCGCGCGGCGATCTGCCGTCGTACGCGTTCGAGTATGAGACAGCTCAGAACGGCGACGGGACGTACACGGTCCGGGGCGTCGTCCACCAGGAGGGGGAACCCTTCCGCACTCCGCTACCACTGACGGTCGACCTCGGCGGTTGGGCCTACGACGAGACGATCGAGATCGCGTCGGCTCACCAGACGTTCGAGATCTGGGCCGAGGCGAAGCCGATGCGCATCGTCATCGACGAGCGCGGGCTGGTCCCGAAGGTCAATCGGGAGGAGCTGGCCGCATTCCGCCACGCGTCCGGGGGGGAGGCGGCCGCCGACGGGGACTGGGGGCGCGCCGTCGACGAGTTGGGCGCCGCCGCGGCGCTCGAGCCTCTGAACCCCGTCTACGCGCTCGACTACGCCCGGGCGCTGGTGCGCCACGGCCTGGCGGCGGACGGCCTGGCCGCCATGCGGCTGGCGGTAGAACTGGATCCGGACAACCACGAACTGCTGCTCGAGGCCGCCCAGCTGCACACGAGGTCCGGGGACCACGAGTCGGCGGTGGCGCTGCTCGATGCATACGTCGAAGCTGAACCTGGCCAGGCGGTGGGGCACGTCCGTCGCGGTCGGGCGCTCATCGAGCTGGGACGCGTCGATGCGGGCGAAGCCGAGCTGGATATCGCCGACGAACTAACCGGCGGCACGTGCTTCGCGCCGCTCGAGGAAGAGAAGCTCGTGGCCTACGGGCGCCTGTACGAGAAGCGTGGCGACGCGCTGTCGGCGGCTCGGGCGTACGAGGCGGCGCTGGCCGTCAATCCCGTCTCCGACGAGGCTCGAAGGCTGCTTCGAACACTGGACACCGCGCCATCCGAATAGGTCCGGCGCAGGCCCTCGGACCCCGTTTCCGGCCCCACACAAACCGTACTGACCCGCGACCGTCGGGCCCGCTTTCTTGAACGGGCGTGGACACGCGTGCTAGCATATGCGGGCGCGTCCGGTCACAGCGCGGCCGCGCGGCGTGTCGATACGCGCCACTGAATCCAAACGCACCGGGAGACCCCATGAGAAAGCACTTCTTCAGCGGTATCCAGCCCAGCGGCAGGCTCCACATAGGCAACTACTTCGGCGCGATCAGGCAGTGGTTGGGTCTGCAGGACGACTACGAGGCGATCTTCGGCATAGTCGACCTGCACGGCATGACCGTGAGATACGATCCCAAGGACATGCCGGTGCGAGTGCTGGACGCCGCCGCCAGCTACCTGGCTGCCGGGCTGGACCCCTCGAGGTCGATCATCATGCTTCAGTCGCTCGTCAAGGAGCACCTGGAGCTCGCCTGGATCCTCAACTGCGTGACGCCGATGGGGCGGCTCTCCCGCATTCCCACGTTCAAGGAGAAGGTCCGCCAGAACCCGAACAACGTCAACATGGGGCTCTTCGGATACCCGGTGCTGATGGCGGCGGACATCCTGCTCTACAGGTCCGAGATCGTGCCGGTCGGAGAGGACCAGGTGTCGCACCTGGAGTTCACGCGCGAGGTCGCGCGGCGGTTCAACTCGGTCTTCGGTGAGACCTTCCAGGAGCCGGCGGAGGTCCTCTCCGTCGGGGCGAAGATCATGGGCACCGATGGCATCAACAAGATGAGCAAGAGCCTGGACAACTGCATCTACCTGGACGATTCGGACGAGGACATCCGCAAGAAACTGGCGACCGCGATGACCGACCCGGCGCGCAAGCGTCGAGACGACCCCGGCAACCCGGACGTCTGCAACATCTTCAGCTATCACAGGGTCTTCTCTACGCCGGAGGAACAGGCGCAGTGCGCCGAGGGCTGCCGCACGGCCGGCATCGGGTGCGTCGACTGCAAGAAGATCGTGACGGCTCACATACAGGACATCGTCGCTCCGATACGCGAACGGCGCGCCGAGCTCATCGAGAAGCCCGGCGAGATCCGCGACCTGCTCCACGCCGGCGCCGACCGGGCGCGTCCGATCGCGCAGGACACCATGCGTGAGGTCAGGGAGCGAGTCGGGTCCACGCTTGAGTAGTGCGAGGGCGGCGAGTCCAGTGAGGGGCCGCCCGGCGTACGGGCTGACGAACGGCCCCGGGGCGACCGTTCGACCGTGAGGAGTCTCCATTGCCGCACGAGCGAGACGAACGATGGGCATACGTGACTCTGGTGGTGCTTGTTGCCGCCTACGTCGTCTACAGGTACGTCGGCTCAGCCAGGACTCCGTCCTTCGGGTTCCCGTCCCTCGAACTCTCGTCTCTCAGCGCTTCGCTTCCCGACATCGACTTCGGGAAGTTCGGCCGCACCGCGCCCTACCTTCTCTGGCCGCTCGTCGCCGTTGCGTCCGAGCTGTACAGGCGACACCGCGCGAAGGTCGCGAAGGCCGAGTGGGAGGAGCGGGTGAGGACAGAGGGATTCCTGCGCCAGCAGGAGAACGTCGAGATCCGCTTCGGCGAGGGCGCCAGCGGCAAGTTCCAGGGCGACGTTCGGCTGACGCGAGCGGCCCTCTACGTAATGGACAGGTCATGGAGGCGCGGTCCCACCCGTCTCGTGTTCGCGCCGACGGCGGGGGCGGAGCCGGTCGTTCAGGAAGTGACCGTGTCCGCCGGCAAGTCGCCTGAGATAGGCATCGTCCGCGTCAGAGTGGGTGGCCCGGCGAAGTACTCGCTCGAGTTCCCGAGCGCTGAGTCCGAGGCCTGGAGGGCCGAGCTAAGGCGGCTCACGGGCGCCCGCTTGAGGGCGGAAAAGGAAGAACAACCGTCAGAGTAGCCGGAGGGAGGATCGATGCACAGCTACATCTTCCGTGAGTACGACATCAGGGGCGTGGTGGACAGGGACCTGACGGAGGACGTGGTCAGGGACATCGGCAGGGGATTCGCGACGTACGTGCTTCGCCACGGCGGGAAGAGCATGACGCTCGGAGGCGACGTGAGGCTGTCTACGCCGCGGTTCCGCGAGCTGATCACGGAAGGCGCGCTCTCCTGTGGCCTCGACGTAGTCGACGTCGGCACCGTGCCTACGCCCGCGCTCTACTACACGTTGTTCGTGCTCCCGGTCGACGCGTCGATGATGATCACCGGCAGCCACAATCCACCCGACATGAACGGGTTCAAGCTGAACCTGGGGCACGATTCGGTCTACGGCGCCGAGATCCAGAAGATACGAGAGATCATAGAGACCGGCGACTTCGAGTCGGGCTCAGGGTCGCGAACGACCACGGACATCCTCGAGCAGTACAAGGACGCCATCCGCGAGCGGATCAAGCTGGAGCGTCCGCTCAAGGTCGTCGTCGACTGCGGGAACGGCTGCGGGAGCCTGGTGGCCGTCGACCTGCTCGAGAGCATTGGCTGCGAGGTAACCTCGTACTTCTGCGAGCCGGACGGTACCTTCCCCAACCACCATCCGGACCCGACCGTCATGGAGTACATCACTGACCTCATTGCCGCTGTCAAGGGGAGCGACGCCGACATCGGCATCGGCTACGACGGCGACGCGGACCGCGTGGGCGTCGTCGACGAGAACGGAGAGATCGTCTTCGCCGACAAGATCCTCGCGCTCCTTGCGCGCGAGGTCCTCGCGAAGGGACCGGCGGAGGTCGTCTTCGACGTCAAGTGCTCACAGGGACTCATAGAGGACATCGAGGCTCACGGTGGGACCCCGGTCATGTGGAAGACGGGCCACTCTCTCCTCAAGAGGAAGCTGGCCGAGAGCGGCGCCCCCATCGGCGGGGAGATGAGCGGGCACATGGTCCTTCCCGAGGGCTACTACAACATCGACGACGCCGTTTACGCGTCGTGCCGCATCCTCCAGATGCTCTCCCGAAGCGACAAGACCCTCTCCGAGATGGTCGCCACGATCCCGCACTACTACTCGACGCCCGAGATCCGCGGCGAGACCAAGGACGATGCCACCAAGTTCGAGATGGTCAAGAAGGCGGTGGAGTACTTCAAGGCCAACTACGACGTCATCGACGTGGACGGTGTGCGCATCCTCTTCGGCGACGGTTGGGGCCTCGTCAGGGCGTCCAACACCCAGCCGGTCATTGTCATGAGGTTCGAGGCGAGGACGGAGGAGCGTCTCGCTGAGATCCAAGACACCGTGACCGGGAAGCTGCGCGAGTTCGGCGAGATCAGCATCTGAGGCGCCCCTCATACCGGGGGCGGCCTCCGGGGGTGAATATCCGGCGACCCCACGCGTCAGACCAGCCGGCGAGGGAAGATGCCTGAGCGAGATCCCAAGGCAGCGAGAGACCAGAAGATTCAAGATCTCGAGACCGTGCGGGCCGCCCAGGCGGGCGACCGTGGGGCCTTTGATCGTCTCGTCGAGCGCCACAAGGACATCGTCTACGCGGTCGCATACAGGTTCGCGAAGGACCCCGACCTGGCGCTGGACCTCTCGCAGGACGTCTTCATCCGGGCCTATCGCGGCATCAAGAGCTTCAGGGGGAAGTCGAGCTTCTCGACATGGCTCTACCGCATTGCGATGAACACGTGTATCGACTACACGAGGAAGAGGTCCCGGTCGGTCGATTCACTGGCGGTGCCCGAAGAGGTCGCGGAGTACGCCGGCAGCGAGCCGATAGTGGCGAGCCCTCCGAAACAGCCCGGAGCCAACGCGCTGTCGTCGGAGCTGGGAGAGCAGATCCAGAAGGCCATCGATCTTCTGCCTGAGTATCACAGGTCGGTCTTCGTCCTCTACGAGGTAGAGGGGCTCTCCTACAAGGAGATCGCAGAGGTCGTCGGCTGCTCGATCGGGACCGTGATGTCGAGGCTTCACTACGCGAGGAAGAAACTGAGAACGATGCTTGCACCCTACGTCGAGGGTGGTCGTGCGGTGTCGGAAGGGGGGGGCGAGGAGACGCCTGGCTAATGAGAAGTTCATGCAGATACGAGAAACATCTGACGGCGTATGCCGACGGAGAGCTGAACGACCGGCTGCGGGCGAAGGTCGAAGCGCACCTGTCGCGGTGCGAGGCGTGCTCGAGCGAGCTTGACTCGATTCGAGCGTCTGATAGAATCCTGAAGGACCACCGGGCGCCCGAGGTGTCGGAAGAGCGATGGGCGCGGTTCCGGAACGAACTCAGGGTCGAACTCGACGAGGTTGACCGGGAAGAGAGATGGGCGGCCCGCGTGCGGGAGGCCCGACCGGTCTACCCCCCGACCCGCAGACGCGCCTACGCCTTCGCCGCCGCGTGCGCTGTCGCCCTCTTCGTCATACTTACGGTCGGTCCTCTCGGTATCGCCCCGTGGAGTGGCGGCACGGCCGTCGCCAGCAACGAGTGCATCGTCGACAGTATCGAAACGCTCGCCTCCGGCTACACCCCTATGTTCTTCGCGTCGGAGGACCCCGAGATGACCGTCATATGGGTCTTCTCGGAGGAGGTCGAGGGCGGGATTCGCGGCGAGGGTCCGGGCGCCGACTAGGTGTGTCGCGCGAGCTCGTTGACGGTCGGCGGCGCGCGGCGGACGGGGTCCAGGGGAGGCACATGCGGACGACTGTGATCGCTCTCTCCATAACGCTTGCGGCAACGCTGTTGGTGGCCTCTCCCGCGTCGGCCCGCCAGGTCGTCGTGGAGGTCACGTCCATCGAGGCCTTCGTCAGACCGGTGGAGCAGCGGACCGACGGAGAGGTCGAGGTCGATCAGAGGCTCGTGCCGATCTCCAAGAGCCTCAAGTCTCTCTTCGCCTACGACAGCTACAAGTTCCTCGGCAAGGAGCGCGCGTCCATCGAGTTGGCCAAGGCGCACGTCTTCCGGCTCCCCGAACACTTCGCGATAGAGATCTCGCCCGACCGCGCCGGCCGATCCGGGCAGGACATGATCGGGATGAAGGTCACGCTGTTCAAGGAGGAGCCTCGCCGCGAGGGGAGGCGCTCCGAGCAGTCCGAGCGCGAGGTGGTGTTGAGGACAGAGATCCGGCTGAAGAGCGGAGGGACGATGCTGCTCGGCGGCCCGCCCATACGGAGCGGCGTTCTGGTTCTGGCGCTCTCGGCGAAGCAATAGGTTCAGGATGAACGCTGTCGCCGGGACGCGCGGCGGCGCACGGACACAGGTCGGCGAGCACGTCAAGCCTTCCGGCGAATACGCGCACGAACGCGGCCGGGCCCAATTGGGACCCGGCCTTCTTTCGTGTACGAAGCGCACGCGCGGCGCGGTGGGGTCCGACCGACGCGGGGTCGCCGTCACAGAGACTCTCTGTGAATAGCCCCGTTCGCACCCCGTCTAAGACCTCCGAATGGATGGATCGCCGGAGCGCACCAAGGTCAAGCAAGACAAGAGAGGTCACTCCGGCTGAAGATCAGGAGGTGAGAGAGATGACTCTTGCGATAGCGGTTGCCAGAAAGCTGACGCTCACCATCGCGCTCCTCGCAGTTGCGATCTCGTTTCTTCTTGTCGCTACCGTCCGGCCCGCCGATGCGGCGCGCGTGGCGAAGGAGGACAAGCCAGTCGCCGAGGAGCCAAAGCCCGTCGAAGGCGATGCAAGGACCGAGCGGGTCGTCGTAGCGCCCGAGCCTCCACGATGGAGCGGGTGGGACGACCACTACGTCCAACGCCCGTGGCAGCATCGCTCCGCCCCTCGCATACGAATGTGGGTGGACCGCGGCGAGTGGGCCACCTACCGGCCGGGAGACCGGCTGTGGGTCTACTTCCGAGTCGACAGGCCCTGCTACGTCACGATCCTCGACTACTCGCCCGACGGGCGGGTCAGCACGATATATCCGAGCAGGTGGTCCGGCTCCACTTTCGTGAGTCCGGGACGAACGTACCGGATTCCGGAGAGCCGGAGATACTCCCTCAGGATCGCTGGGGCGGGGGGCGTTGAGACGCTCGTTGCGTGCGCTCACGAGTCCCCCTGGCCCGGCGGACCAGGTGGTGTCTGGATCCCCCGGCACCACACGAACGGGGGGAGAGTAGTGGTCGGCCGTCCCGGTGGTTCCCCCCCGCCGGGATGGCGCGGCCACGTCAGGGTCGGACCCGTTAGTGTCACCGTCGGTCCCGGGCACTGGCCCGTGCCGCCGGCGTGGCGGGACTACCCGGAGCGCTGGTCGTGTGATTCGGTCTCCTTCTACGTGGATGCCGGTCGTTGGGACGACGGGCGCTACTACGAGGACTACGGATACCACGACGATCGCTACTACGACGACTACGACCGTTGGGACGACTACGACGACCGGGACTACTGGGACAGGTGGAGCGGAGAGCGCCGCGGCCGCGACGACTCCTACAGGCTGCTGGTCCACGACCGGTTCAGAATGGACGACTGCTCCGACGACTACTCCGTCGGTTTCGACGCCGGCCCCTCGGGCGCGGCGGTCGAGATCGACTGCGTCGCGAGTTCGAAGGGCGACCCCACGGAGATAGTCGGCCACATCAAGATGGAGGACCACTGGGGAGACGACGTCCTCTTCAGGATTGACGTAGATGGAGACCACGGTGTCAGGCCCGATGAGGGCAGGGTGTTCACGAGGCACTGGGGTGGCGTCAGTGTCGAGGTCGAGGTGACCGGCTATCGCATGGTGTCGACCCGATCTTGGCAGAACGCCAGACTCAAGTGGATCGATTTCGAGGTGCGGGTGTACGGCAGGTGACGGAACACCCGGCGGTTTCATAAAGTTCGTCCCACGGCCTCTGCGCGGCAGGCACGGGATCGACGAAGTGCCAGGAAAAACGAGAGGAGGGGCTACATGAGACCGAGTGTGAAGAGACTGGTGAGCGTTGGGGCGCTGCTTCTGCTGGTGCCGATGCTCATGTCCGGATGCATCGTCTGCATCGAGGACGACTGCCACAACCGTCCTCCGCGAATGGCGATGCTCTACGTCTACGCCGTCGACTACTACACCGGCATGCCGCTACCCTGGGCCGAGGTCGAGGTCTACGAGAGGGATTGGTGGAGCTGGGACTACCAGGGTACGTGGCCCGTGAATCAGGGCGGCTACGCCTCGATACGGTGCGGCTACCTCTACGACGACGGATGCGGCGGCCGCGAGGAAGAGGACTTCAGGGTCATCGTCTACGCGCCGGGCTACTGCTCTGAGGGATACGACATCGAGCTGTCCTACTGGGATCCCGCGGCGACGCTGACGTTCTACCTGATGCCGTGCTACGCGAGGTCCGACGGCGATTCCGGCGAGAGCGTCGAGCCGGGCGAGAGAAGCCAGGAAGAGATCAACGCGCTGGCCCCGGGCGAGACACCCGGCAGGGTGGAGGTCGGGTCCGGCAACGATGCGGCGGCAGGTGAGAGTGAGTGATCGGGGAACCCGGTGATGTGATGAAGGGAGGGTGCGGTCGGTTCCCCTGATGCGTGGGGACGCGTGGAGGTTCTGACTCCGTGCGTCCCCCGCTCACTGTACGGGGTGTCTTGGGGCGACGCGCGGCCCGCGTGTCCGGACGACGCGCGCTGGTGCCGGCGGCTACGACGATCGCTCCGCCACGCGAGAAAGGAGTTCGGTGAACTCGCGGGCCCTGGCGTTCCAGTCGTTCGGAAGGGCGATGCGTTCGCGCACCGTCCGCCGCCGCTCCTCGTTCCCGAACGCCTCGATCACGGCCCGGGCGAACGCGTCCGGGTCGCTCTCTATGTAGATGACGTCTCCGTACCCGGTCACGTCTGCGGAGAACGGCGTAGAGACGATGTTCTGTTCCATCGCGGCGTACATGTAGAGCTTGTTGGGGTTGATCGCCCTGGTCCTCTCATCGAGAACGAACGGCGCGATACCGACCGGCGCGTTCGAGAGGTACGCGGGTAGCTCCCGGTAGGGAATGAGGCCAGTGAACAGCACGTGCTCCGGACAGCTTTGCTCCAGGGCGTCGGCGTCAGCTCTCACCTCGTCGTATACCCGACCCACGCACACCAGGCCGAGGTCGTGTCCGGCCGCGGCCTTGCACACGGCCCTCAGAACCTCGAAGTCGATGCGCCTGTCGACGGAACCGACGTAGATGACAATGCCCTTCCTCGAGGCGAGCGCGCTGGACGCGATCGGCGGGGGTAGAGGGGCGTCCGTCCGGCCCGGGAAGACCGCCGTGTCGACGCCGTTGCCGATCACGGTCCCTCTGCCACAGACCTCCTTGAGGCGCACGGAGGACGTCACTACCTCGTCGGCGCTCCCCACCAGCTCTCTGAACGCGCGCTCCGCTGCCTCCGCGCGCGTGGGGTAGAAGTCAGGATGGAGGTCGTTGCAGTCGTACACGACCGGGATGCCGAGCGACCTCGCTCTGGGCAGTGCGGCGTTCGCCCATATGAACGAGGTGACCACCACATCGGGGCGGAACGACAGCATCGCCGCCACGAGTCCCCTGTATCCGAGCGGAGCGCCCGCCTCGGTCAGGGCGCGGGCGAGCGGGATCGTTGAGTCGGGCTTGGGCAGCAGGAGGGACCTGTACCGGACGTTCGGAAGGTCGAGGTCGCGTCGCGTCCGGAAGCTGTTCTCTCCGGGCTTCGCGTTCGCCGGCGAGAGGAAGAGCACCTCCCAGTCCCCGGGGAAGCGACGCACCATCTGGTGCTTCCGCGAGACCTGGGACAGCCATTGGACCTCGGAGAAGTAGAGGACCCTCACTTCGCACTCCCGACCCGATTCGTTCAAGGCGCGCCGTTTGTTACCGTGCGAGTCTAGCGGGTGGCGTTCGGGCGAGCAACACCTCCTTCGCGGGCGCGAGTCGATCCCGTTCGTGTTTCACCGGCGCCCGTGACAACCGGCGTCACGTTGTTGTAGCATGTGTCGCGCCGCGGGTTCCACGCGGCCAAAGAGGGAGGTGGGCATGGAGACCAGGATCGTACCGCTGGAGTTCCCGGAGGGCGCCAACATCATCCTCGGGCAGAGCCACTTCATCAAGACGGTCGAGGACCTGTACGAGACACTCGCTAGCGGAGCGCCGGGGATGAAGTTCGGCGTCGCCTTCTGTGAGGCGTCGGGTCCGTGCCTCGTCCGCTTCGACGGCAACGACGACGCGCTCAAGGACGTTGCGGTCAAGATGGCGAGCGACGTCGGCGCTGGGCACAGCTTCGCCGTGGTGATGACGGACGGGTTCCCGATCAACGTGCTGAACGCCGTCAAGTCGTGCCCCGAGGTGTGCCGGATCTACTGCGCCACCGCCAATCCCGTGCAGGTGGTGGTCGCCGAGACCGACCAGGGACGGGGCATTCTGGGTGTCATCGACGGCGAGACCCCCCGGGGGGTCGAGGGCGCCGAGGACGTCGAGGCCAGGCGCGGGTTCCTTCGCACGATAGGTTACAAGAGGTAGCTTAGTAGAGAGGTCGACCGCGCCGCTCGCGGTCGTCTCCTGAGGCGCGGGCCTGGGAACGGGAACGGCGCGGTCGTCATGACCGCGCCGTTCTCATGCTGTCGTGTTGTGCGTCCCAACGATCTCCGTCAGTAGGAGAACCCGCGAAGCAGCTTCTTGGCGTCGCCCGCCATCTCGCGGGGGATGAACACCTTGGTCTCGTCCGGCGGCGACTCCGTGGGGAAAAGCTCGTTGCTCAGGAAGCAGGGGATGCCGCTGTCCTCGAGCAGTTCTCTCAGTTCGCCGACTCTCTGATCGTCGTCGGTCGTCTCGATGACGATCAGACCCTCCGCCGGGAGGTTGCCGTCGACGTCGTCCTCTTCGGACTGGTTCTCTTGTCCTTCTCGATTGACGAGCGGCACGTTGCAGTGCGGGCAGACCTCGATGGGGTCTTCGAACTCGCACTCGCATTCAGGACAGGTGCCCACCAGGTTGCTCCTTCAAGATGTTCCACGAGGGGTGCAGATCCAACGTGTAAGATAGTATCAACGGCGTCTGAGGAATCAAAGGGAATATCTCTCGCGGGCGGTGGTCCGGCCAAGCCAGGGTCGGCCGGGGCAGCCGGACGGCGGCCACCGTCCAGCCGACCCTCGGTCGCGGTCGGCGAGGGTGCGGTTGACACCCGACTCGGGTCGGGCTAGCATCGGGAATCCCCCGGCATCCACAACGCCCTTGATGCAACGGAGCAACGCTCCGTGGCGAGAGGAGGTTGCATACATGAGACAGGTCCTTCTCCTGACCGCGCTCGCGGCGACGGCGTTCGCGCTCGCCGCGCCGGCGTTCGCGGACCCCGCGCTCGTTTCCGACGCGGAATCCGTGCCGCTCTACCAGTTCGCGATCCTGAGCGATCGAACGGGTGGACACGTTCCGGGTGTGTACGCCCAGGTCATCAGAGAGATCAACCTGCTGAACCCGGACTTCGTCATTACGGTCGGAGACCACATAGAGGGCTACGGGGAGGACTACGAGCGTTCCGAGGCCGAATGGGATTCATTGCTTCTTCTGGTCGGCGAGGTCGAGGCGCCGCTGTATCTCGCCCCCGGAAACCATGATATCTGGGACGACCACTCGGAGGAGATGTACAGGAGGAGGACCGGGTTCGAGCCCTACTTCTCGTTCGATCACGAGAACACGCACTTCGTGGTCCTGGACGACTCACGCTGCGACGTCGTTGAGGACTTCGACGACGAGCAGCTTGACTGGTTGATCCGCGATCTCGCCCGGAACCGCGAGGCCGAGCACATATTCGTCTTCTTCCACAAGCCGCTCTGGACCCAGACGCTCGTCCTCGGGAATCCCGACCTACTCCACAACGTGTTCGTCGAGTACGGGGTCGACGCCGTGTTCTGCGGTCATCTGCACCACTACTTCTCGACCGAGTTCGACGGCATTCACTACACCGTCATGGGCAGCTCCGGCGGCGGGATGTACCGGACCGAGGAGCAGCCGGTGACACGTGGGGAGTTCTTCCAGTTCGGCTGGGTCAGTGTCTGGGAGAGCGACCACGAGCTTGCCATAGTTCACATGGGCAACATATACCCGCGCAGCGTGGTCACGTCCGACGACCTCAGTGAGATACAGCGTGTCGAGAGCGATCTGATCGACATCGAGCCCATAAGGATCGTTGAGAACGCCTCTCTGCGCGCGCCGGTGGAGGTGGCGATCGAGAACGTGTCGGAGCGCACGATCGACGATGTCATCGAGTGGGACGTCCCGGCGGGCTGGGCGGTCGATCCGGAGGAGACCGCGGTCGCGGTAGAGCCCGGATCGACGGGCGTCTACACGTTCGTGATGATGAACCCGGGCGAGTTGTACCCCACGCCTAGAATGACGTGCAGATATCCGCTGTCGAACGGCAGGATGTTAGATGTCGACCTCGGCGCGTTTGTGATGAGATCGGCGAAGGGAAGCGTCTTCGCGGACCCCCCCGTGATCGACGGCGACCCGTCGGAAGCGTGCTGGGGAAACTGCACCCCGGTAACTCAGTTCCACGCGCCATACGACCGTGAGGTCGAGGGCGACACGGAGTTCGCCTTCGCGTGCGACAGCGAGAACCTCTACATCTCGGCCATCTGCCACGACCCCGCCATGGTCGACCTCACCGCCGAGATCGAGGAGAGGGACGGCCCCGTCTATTCGGAGGACTGCGTCGGGTATTTCTTCCAGCCCGACCCCGACGAGATGGCCGTCTACCAGATCTACGTCAACCCGCTCGGGACCGTCTTCGACCAGAAGATAACCTTCGACGAGACTATGTGGTACACGACTCACCGTGAGTGGGACGGCGAGTACGACATAGCCACGCAGAGGGCCGACGACAGATGGAGCGTGGAGATGCGGATTCCGCTGGAGCAAATGGGCGGCAACGTAACGGCGCGCCCCGCCTGGAGAGCCAACTTCAGGCGGAAGCAGGCCCGTACTGGCGCGGCGGCCGACTGGCAGGTGCCTATCGACTACGACCCCGGCACGTTCGGCGAGCTGGAGTTCGAGTAGGGGGTCCGCACCGACTCTGACGGGAGAACGAGTTGAGCCCTGCGTTCGATCTGATCGTAGTCGGCGGCGGGCCGGCCGGAAGCAGCTGCGCCCGACGCGCTGCTGAGCTCGGCCTCAAGACCGTCGTCCTCGAGCGATCGACGTTCCCACGTCCCAAACCATGCGCGGCCGGTCTGTCCGGCAAGGCGCTGGCGCTTCTCGACGGCGACGAGGCCCCCATCGAGCACCGGCGGTTCCGGACCACCGTCATCTCCTTCGGTCGCGACCTCTCGCTCATGGTCGAGAGTCGCGACTCGCTGCTGGTGACAACCACAAGAGGCGAGCTGGACGGGCTGCTAGTGCGACTGGCCGCGGCCGCCGGTGCGCGGATGGACTTCGGCAGACCCGTCGACGCCATCGACGAGGGCCGCGACCGCGTCCGCGTCCGCGCCGGCGCTGACGTTCTCGAAGCTAGTTTTGCCGTGGTGGCCGACGGAGCGCGGGGTGGCGGACGGGCCATGCTCGGCCTGTCTCCTCTCACACTGGGTGGCGGCATCTACGTTCGTCTGCGGCCGGGTTCAGAGGGTGGGCTCGAGGAGCACGCGCGCACGTCGCTTGTGGACCCCGTCGCGACGAGGCGAGGCTACGGCTGGATCTTCCCGAAGAGGGACCACCTGAACGTGGGCGTCTTCAGCCAGCGCGGGCTGAGCTCCGGCCTGAAGAAGGACCTCTCCGCGTTTCTGGAGCTGCGCGGGCTGTCCGGGTGGGACGCGGAGGGTCCGTTCGCGTTCCCGATACCCGTCGACCGTCCCGACGACGCGCTGGGGACCGAGAGGGTCCTGTTCGCCGGCGACGCGGCGGGACTTGTGGATCCCGTGACGGGCGAGGGCATCTCTTCGGCCATTCTCAGCGGACGCGTTGCGGCGGAGGTCGTCGCGCTGGCACACGACACCGCGCGCACCCACGGCCCGACGCGCGAGAGCGCGCCGGGCGCGTACGTTCGGCGGGTGCGCGAGGAGGTCCTGCCGATGACGGACGGAAGCAGGCGAAAGGGCGCGGTCGCCTACGGCCTGGGTCTCGGGTTCTTCCGGTTCGTGGTCCGCGCCCCGATTCTGCGGTCTCTCGTGCGGCCGGCGTGGCAGGCCGCGTCAAGAGGCGGCGGGTCGCTGAGGTTCAGCGTGGTGGAGCGTGACAGTGAGGGAGGTGTACGATGAGGGCGATGGTGCTGCACGGTTTCGGTCCGGCGGAGTCGCGACCCCTGGAACTCGAGGACGTGCCGCGTCCCCGCCCCGGTCCGGGTGAGGTACTGGTGCGCGTCCTCTGTTGTGGCGTGTGTCACACCGACCTCCACACCATCGAGGGCGACATCGTCCCGCCGCGGCTTCCTCTGATACCTGGTCACCAGGTGGTCGGCGTCGTGGAGGAGGCGGGGGCGGGAACCAGCAGGCTGGCGCGCGGCGACCGCGTCGGGCTCGCCTGGCTCGGGCGAACGTGCGGCGAGTGCGCATACTGCCTCCGTGGCGACGAGAACCTCTGCGAGAGCGCGCTCTTCAACGGGTTCGACCTCAACGGCGGCTACGCAGAGCACGTGACGGTTCACGAGGACTTCGCCTATTCCGTCCCGGACGGCTTCTCCGACGAGCAGGCGGCCCCGCTCTTGTGCGCGGGGATCATCGGGTACCGTTCTGTGCGGCTGTCCGGCGCGGCCCCGGGCAAGCGGGTAGCGCTCTACGGATTCGGCGCGTCGGCACACGTGGCGATACAGGTGCTGGTCCACTGGGGGTGCGAGGTCTACGCCTTCAGCCGTTCCGAGTCGCACCGCGCGCTCGCCTCCGAGCTGGGCGCCGTCTGGACGGGCCGAACGGGAGAGGAGCCACCGGCTCCCGTGCAGAGCGGCATCGTGTTTGCCCCGGCGGGCGAGATCGTCCCGGAGGCGCTCCGCGTCCTCGACAAGGGAGGGACCGTCGCTCTGGCCGGCATCCACATGTCTCCTATCCCCGAGCTGGACTACGACGCACACCTCTACAACGAGAAGGTCTTGAGGAGCGTAACGGCGAGCACGAGAAGGGACGGAACGGAGCTTCTCGACCTGGCGGCGGCGATACCCATCCGCACGAAGACGGCCGTGTTCCCGCTCGAGGAGGCCGGAGAGGTCCTGATAGCCGTCAAGCAGGGTCGGATCGACGGGGCCGCGGTGCTCCGCGTCTCGGAAGCCTAGGCGACGGGCCCACGGCGGCGGTCTCGTCGTGTGGGCGGTGCCGCGGGAGGAGGTCTCCGGTGTGCAGGATGATAGCGGCCGTCGGGCGCTTCGATATGGGGCCGCTGGTCGAGGGGCTGTCCGACATGGCCTCGAACGCGAACGTCGCGCACGACCATGAGTTCCGAGAGCGCGGCGACGAGTTCGTGCACGACTGCGGCTGGGGCGTCGTCTTCCGTGAGGATGACGCGCTGACCCGCGAGCGAAGCGCGCGCTACTGCGTGGACGACCCGTCGTTCGCGAGGCTAGCGGAGGTCCGCACCGACCTGGTGGTTCTGCACGCGAGACGGACGCCGAGGCGGGAGACGATCTCCGAGTCGAACTCCCACCCTTTCATAGCCCGGACACTGCGGACGACTTGGGCGTTCTGCCACAACGGAACGGTCAACGACGTGTCGCAGCTGAGCCCCGATGACTCCCTGGCTAATCCGGACCCGGTCGACTCCGAGGTCCTGTTCCACCACCTGCTCCGGAGGCTCGACCCGGGTCTCACACAGGCCTCGCTGCTCGAGACCATGGGCGAGATCACGGACTTCACTGCCCTGAACTGCTTTCTTGCCACCCCCGACGCAGTCTACGCCTACGCCCGTGTGGCGGCCGACACAACGCGGCCGCGCTACTACGAACTGTGGCAGGGTGTGGGCGACGCCGTGATGCTCGCGTCGTCCGAGCCCATCGCGCTTCCGTCGGTCGAGTGGACTCCTCTCGCAGACTGCGAGGTGTTCCACTTAGGGCCGTGACGCTCCCTCTCGCTGGCCCAGCACACTCAGCGCCCCCTCTTAGCCGAATATTGATTCAGAGCGTAATCTGTGCTATCATGGGTACTTGGGCCTCCTGTGGGAGGCGCGTGAACGGATAAGTACCGATTTGCGCACAACAACCCCAACTGCGAGAAGGGGGAAGGCGATATGCGGATGTTCCCGAAGAGCGCTGTGGCGGCGGTCGTTCTGACCGTCATGACGCTGACGGCTCTGCCGGCGGCCGCGGTGCCGCCGGAGGAGGCCACGATACAGGCCCGCGTCGAGTTCGCGACCTGGGAGCAGTGGACCGAGTTCCAGAGCATGATGCCGGAGATCGACGTGATGAGGTCGAAGCGTGGCGTCGGCGCAGAGATCATCACGAGCCCCGACGAGGTATCGGAGCTTCGCGCTATGGGCTTCGACGTCGTCATCGAGATACCCGACCTTCCGGCCTACTACGCGGCCCAGCGTATGCGCGACGACTTCGGCGACTACCGCACCTATTCGGAGGCGGTCGCCTTCATTGATTCGCTTCACGCCGCCTACCCGGGCATCACTACGGCGAAGGAGTCCATAGGGACGACAGAGGAGGGGCGTCACCTGTGGGTCATGAAGATCTCCGACAACCCGGGTATCGACGAGACCGAGCCCGAGGTTCTCTTCGACGCGCTGCACCACGCGCGCGAGCCCATCAGCCTCGAGGCCGTCCTCTTCTACATGAAGTGGTTATGCGAGAACTACGGGACCGACGCCGAGGCCACCTACCTCGTGGACAACAGGGAGATCTGGTTCTTCCCGGTCGTCAACCCTGACGGGTACTACTACAACGAGACGGTGGGCTACGGGAACATGTGGCGGAAGAACCGGCGAACGAACGCCGGCAGCAGCTGCAAGGGCGTCGACAACAACCGCAACTACGACTGGGAGTGGGGAACGACCGGCATCTCCTGGGACAAGTGCAACGACATCTACTGCGGCGCGTCCGCCTTCTCCGAGCTCGAGAACCAGGCGTACCGCGACTTCGTGGAGGGTCGCGACTTCGTCACCAACATCTCATTCCACTCGGTCGTGGGCGCGATCCTCATTCCGTGGGGCTACAGCGAGACGGCCTACTGCCCCGACGAGGCGCTCTTCACCGAGATCGCGAACGAGATGGCTCAGTACAACGGCTACGAGGTAGGGCGTGCCGGTGAGGTCATCAACTACGAGGCGTCCGGGACCACGACCGACTGGTTCTACGGTGCGCACGATTGCCTGTCGGTGTGCGTCGAGGTGGGTGGCAGCGGCTTCTGGCCGACTGAGAGCGAGCGGTACGGCCTCATGGCTGAGAATCTCTGGCCGCAGCAGTATGCGACCCGCATCGCGGGATCGTATCTGGCCGTCCGCGACAACTACACGCTTTCGGGCGGCAACGGCGACCAGAATCCGGACCCGGGCGAGACGCTCGACCTGACCCTGACCGTCGACAACCAGGGCGTCGCGGCCGGCGCGACCAACGTGTCCATCACGCTCAAGAGCGACGACCCCTACGTCCAGCTCAACGACGCGAGCTCGTCCCTCGGGACGATTTCCGCGCGTGGCTACGCGAACAACGCGGGCGACCCGTTCTCCTTCACAGTCGACGGCTCTACGCCGAATGGTCACGGGCTGACCCTGACCGTAGAGATAGAGGCCGACGACTTCTCCGCTGAGGAGACGATCACGTGGATGGTCGGGACGCCGACGCTCATCTTCGCCGACGACATGGAGAGCGGCACAGGCAACTGGGTCGAGAACGACGGCTACTGGGGCCTCTCGTCCTCGCAGTCGCACTCGCCCGCGACGTCCTACACGGACAGCCCGAGCGGCCAGTACGGCAACAACAGGAACACCTGGATCGAGCTCGCGAATCCCATCGACTTCACCAACGCCGCCGCGGCCGAGCTCAGGTTCTGGCACCGGGTCGACACCGAGGAGAACTGGGACTTCTGCTACGTCGAGGCCTCCGCTGACGGCGGGACCACGTGGCTGCAGGTCGGCGAGAGGTTCCACGGTGACTGGCCGTGGGCGCAGGTGGTCCTGCCGCTCGACGACTTCACCGGGACGTCGGATTTCAAGGTCCGGTTCCGCTTCGACTCCGACACCTACGTGACGGACGACGGGTGGTACGTCGACGACGTGGAGATCTACGGTCCCGACACGTCCAACGCTCCTCCGTCCGCGCCGACGCTCAATGACCCGCCCGAGGGCGGCACGGTGACGTCGTCGACACCGACCCTTACGGTGGTCAACTCGACCGACGCGGACCCGGGCGACGTCTTGACCTACGGGTTCCTCGTCTACTCAGACGAGCTGTGCACATCCGTCGTGACGTCGACCTACGGCGTCACGGAGGGTTCAGGGACGACGGCATGGACGGTCGATACGTCGCTCGCCAACGGGACGTACTACTGGAGGTCCTACGCGGACGACGGCACGGAGCGCGGCTCTCTCATGCAGGCCGGCAGTTTCGTCGTGAACTCGACGGGTCTGGGAGATGTGTCCCGCGTCGCTCTGCGGCCGGCGCACCCGAATCCGTTCGGCGCCGAAACGACCCTCGCCTTCGAGCTGCCCGTTTCGACGGGCGTGGCGCTCTCGGTCTACAGCGTCGACGGACGGCTAGTGCGTACACTTGTCCGGGGCGAGGCCGGTCCGGGTCCCGTCGAGGTCGTCTGGGACGGGTCGAACGACTCCGGCGAGAAGGTCGGCGGCGGTCTCTACTTCATCAAGCTGGTCGCCGGCGACGAGGTCAGGCTGGGCAAGCTGGTCGTTCTGAGGTAGAAGCGCGTGGGACGGCGCGCACTGCTGGAACAACACCGAGGGCCGGTCCGAGAGGGCCGGCCCTCTTCACGTGCGCTGCCGGGTCCATTTGGGAGTCGTCTGAGCGACACCGGGCGCCCCATCAGAGCGTTCTGCGGTCCGGAAACGGCTTCGCTGGAACGACGCTTGCAACCGCAGGCGGCGAGAGATACGGGGCGGCTCTCTGACCGGCCGGACGCGCTAGCCTGGACGGCGATTCCCTCCTTTGGCTCGCCGCGTTGCGTCCACCGTGTTGGACCGCCCCTCCAGTTCCGGAGGGCGATCGCGTGCGGTCGCCCTCCTGCTCTATGCCTCGAATTCAGGCTCCGGGGCCCCGGGAAGCCCCGTTGAACATTCCCTCAATAATCCGGCACGAATGGCCTCCTCGACTACAGCGCCGGAAGCTCCTCGGCAGCGCGGCAGATTTCCCGAAGCGCGCTCAAAACAACTTGCGCGTTGCTAGGTCTCTGACTACAATGGATACGGTTCACTGAGGGCGAAGTCATATACCAGCTCGCCCGGGCAGCGCAGGGGAGCGCAGCTTCAGGGCGAGCGTGGTTCGGCAACACCGTGAAGCGAGGTTCAGTCATGGCCAGGAAGAGAGTAGGGAACAAGCGCGAGCGCATCATCGCCGCCGCCGCGCGGCTGTTCGGTGAGAAGGGCTACCACGACACGACGACCGCCGAGATCGCCGAGTCAGCAGGCGTCGCCGCCGGGACGATCTACATCTACTTCTCGAGCAAGGAGGAACTGCTGGTAGCGGTGTTCGAGGAGTTCCTGGGTCGGCACATGGAGCGTCTCCGGGAGGGCGTGGAGGCGGAGCCGGGCCCGGAGAAGAAGCTCAAACGTCTGCTGTCGCTCGGGCTGCAGCTCATGCAGGACAATCCAGACAGCGCCCGCATCTTCCTGTCGCAGCTTCGACAGAGCACGAAGATGATAACGACGGTCGCGAAGCGAAGCAGCCGGGCCTACAAGGACATAATCGAGAGCATCCTTGACGAGGGCGTTAGCTCCGGCCTGTGCAGGAACGTGAACGTGCCGGCGGTGGCAAGCATGCTGTTCGGCGCCTGGCAGACGACCGTTCTGGAGTGGGTCGCTGACGGCTGCTCCTACGACCTGACCGGCCACACCGAGGAGCTGACGCAGTTCGTTCTCTACGGGGTCTGCCAGGAGTCCGAGGGCGGAGGGGTCTAGGGGAGGGCGGCTCGGCCGGAGCACGGCCGACGGCTCTACGAGTGACTGCGAAGGGGCGTTGTCTGATGACAGCGCCCCTTCTTCGTTGTCGGTTCTTCATCGTCGGACCCGCTCCGGGTCTGTCGCGACCCCGGAGCAATGAGTGGCGGCGATCCCTGCGGCGAGGCTACATCGAGTCCGACCGGCCGAGCGCCAGGTCTGACCGGATCTGGAGGTAGGCCATCACATCGCGCTTCGAGACGATGCCGACCAGGGCCCCCGAGCCGTCCACCACGGGAAGCCTGCTCTGTCCCAACGCGCTCATTCGGGACAGGGCCGTTGGGATGTCGTCGTCTGGCGAGAGGCACGTCTCCGGAGTGACGGGAACCATCACGTCGCCGACGCGCGTGACCGCCCAGCGGTCTCTCCTGACGCGCTTGATGGCTCGCACCGTGATCAGTCCCACCGGCCGTCCGCCCGACATCACGGGATAGGTAGTGAAGTGATAGCGGAGAAGGTAGCTCTCTATCAGCTCTGAGATAGTCGTGTCCGGTCCAACGGTAACCGGCTCGGGGGTGAGGACGCTGGCCACTCGGACCCCCGCTATGGCGTCGCGCATCACCAGCTGGCGGTAGCCTGCGTCCGCGGCCTGTCTCAGGAAGAGCGCGATCAGGATCATCCACAGGCCCGGCCACACGCTCTGAGAGAGGAGCGCAGTGGCGATGCCAACAAGAACGATGACGCCGGCGATGGCCTGGCCTGCGGTGCTCGCTATCCTCGTTGCGCGGCGGAGATCGCCGGTGACCTTCCACAGGATGGCGCGGAGCACCCTGCCTCCGTCGAGCGGCATCCCGGGCAGGAGATTGAAGGCGAGGAGCACCGTGTTCGTGATGGCCAGGTAGGTGATGGCCTCACGCAGCCCCGGCCTGGCGGTACCTTCTCCCATCAGCGCGACGACCGTCCAGCAGGCGATCGCGATCACGGCGCTCGCACCCGGGCCCGCCAGAGCGACTCTGAGCTCGGTGCCCGGGTCGGCCGGCTCGCGCAGGATCTCCGCTACCCCTCCGAACAAGAAGAGCGTGATACGTCGCACGGGGATCCCGCTCTTTACGGCGACGATGCTGTGCATCAGCTCGTGGATGAGAACCGAGGCGAAGAAGAAGAACGCGGTGATGGCGCCGAGGAAGACGTAGTGAGCGACGGGGCGGCCCGGCAGCTCCCTGGGGAACCACCCGACCGACAGCACCCAGGTGATCAGGGCGACTATGAGGAACCACGAGTAGTGGGCGACCACTCTGATCCCGAGAACGGAGAAGAGCGGCACGCCGCCGTTGCGTAGCAGTGAGAGGAAGTCCCTCGGTCCACGGAACCTGGCCATGGGGGTCACTATAGTGACCCACGGTGAGGGGGTCAAGCGGAGCGGTGGCGCGGTGCGCTTGCCGCGTCCCAGGGGTTGGTGAACTGCGCCTGCACGCAGGGGAGAAGCGAGCAGGTCAGGTGCTGTGGGCTGAGGTGCGCCGAGAGACAGAGCGAAACGGCCAGACGACCGTCGACGACGCCACGCTGGAGAAGCTGAGGGCCTTGGGGTACGTTCAGTAGCGACTGCGACGTTCGGTCCTCCGCGGTCTGGCGTCGGAGGGCCTCAGGGGCGCAATATGGGACCGGGCGGGCGGAAACGCCCGCCCGCTTGACTCATCGGCCAATCTGTGCTAAAATGTCATACTGACAGCAAATAGCGCGAGTGTGAACACCCACTCAATAGGAGGCTTCAACATGTTCAAGCCTGCCGTGGCCCTTGTACTGTCCGTGGTAGCGCTGGCGTTTCTCGCGGTTCCGGGCTCCGCGAAGCTCGATCTCGCAGAGATGACGACCGCCATGGTGATCGCGGACGCGTACGAGAAGGGCAACCTCGAGTACGCCGAGATGATGCTGCAGAAGGCGTACGCCCTCTACGCGCCAGAGAAGGTGCGCGCGGACCTGGTCGGCCAGAAGCTCGATAAGTGCGGGACTCCCATCGACGACGAGATCCGCCAGGCTCTGCCAGACCTGCCCGAGGCCGTAGCCGAGGAGATCCGCGGCCTGAGGGCCAGGCCCTCCTGCCAGAACTACATCGATACTCAGCACTTCAGGATCCACTACGACACCAGCGGCACGCACACCATCCTCAGCACGGCGTACAGGGACGCGATAGCGTCACACGCGGAGAGCGTGTGGACCGAGGAGATCACGAACATGGGGTTCCGCCAGCCCCCGCCCGACGGTAGCGACCCGGACGGTGGCGGTGGCAACGACCTCTACGACATCTATGTGCAGGAGCTCGGCGCGGGCCTCTACGGCTACTGCCAGGGCAGCTACTACTACTCGGGCGGCGGCTATCCCTCGAACGCGGCGACCAGCTTCGTCGTCATCGACAACAACTACCCCTACGGCCAGTTCGGCTATCCCGACCCCATCGATCCGATGAAGATCACGGTCGCACACGAATTCGGTCACGGCATCCAGGCCGCGCACGACATCAACGAGCCAACGTGGTACAAGGAAGCGACGTCCGTGTGGCTGGAGGACATGCTCTACGACGACGTCAACGACTACCGCGGCTACCTCTCGTTCTTCCTCAGCAAGATGTACCAGTCGCTTAACTACAACCCGTCCGGCGGCCTCCGCTGGTACGGCGCGTGCGTCTGGAACTTCTACCTCTCCGAGAACTTCGGCGAGCAGATCGTCGTCGACAACTGGTACCAGATGGAGAGCTCTGGGAGCACGTTCGACATGCTGGACGTCGTCCTCAACACCTACGGTTCGAGCATGGAAGAGGCCTACTTCGACTTCGCGGTCTGGTGCTGGTTCACAGGGTCGCGGAACGACGGCAACCACTTCGAGGAGGGCGGGAGCTGGTACACCGCGAGCGTCATGCGCGGACACACGTCCTACCCGACGGTCATCGGAGTTCCCGTGCCCGGCTGGCAGCCGGACAACTACGGCTGCAACTACGTGATGTTCAACAGCCCGAGCGGCGGCAACGACGGCCTCCTTGTTGAGTACGACGGCCCGTCGCTCCTTTCGACCGGCAACGCGGCGTTCCTGAACACCGTGACGCCCGGCGGCGTGAGAGCGGAATACGGCGAGATCGAGCTCAATCCGTGGGGTATCGGTGAACTGACTGTCGAGGGGTGGGACTCGCTGCAGTCTGTAGGTCTCGTGATCGCGAACACCGACGACTCGGCCGACGACATGGACTACACGTACACTGCCTCTCAGGTGCAGACCGGCATTGATGAGGGGACCAGCGCTTTCGGTCTCAAGGCGGCGAGCCCGAACCCGTTCGCCGAGACGACTTCGATCGCCTACTCGGTGCCGACGGACGGAGGCTTCGTTGACATAGTTGTCTACGACGTCAACGGCCGCGAGGTGCGGAAGCTCGTGCACGAGCGCATGACTGGCGGACCCGGTCAGGCCGTCTGGGACGGCCTCGACAACTCCGGCGAGCGCGTCGCGTCCGGCGTCTACTTCACCAAGCTCGACATCGACGGCCTGACGGCCAGCGGCAAGCTCATCGTTCTGAAGTAGCACGATAGCAGTTTCGATCCCGGGGGCGGCGCACTTGCGCCGCCCCCGTTTCTCGTGTGGCCGGAGCGCCGGTCCCTATGACGCAGGCCGTTCCGGCATCGACCGATCCGGTCCCGGCCCCCCGCGCGGGACTCCCTGCGGCCGCCGCGCTGTGCTATCATGTCGGCGGGAGGAACTCGCGTGAGCATCAAGCTGAAGAGCGAGGTCGAGTGGGCCCGAAAGGTCCGGTCGGGCTTCCGCTACATGGCGACGGTGCACAGCCAGATCGGCTCACTCGTCTACAAGGCCCTTCGCCAGGGGAGCGGCTACTCCTCGCGGTCACTCAGGCTGCGGCACTGGGACACCACCGGGGGGCAGGTCGTTCTCACTGACGACAGCTACAAGGCCGTCGTTCCCACATACGACTTCGGGTTCATTCACAACCTCTACCATCTGGTCGAGCGCGATCCGGAGACGTGTGTTCTCGCCGCCTGGTACCTTGCCGCGCACGAGTGGGGTCACTACTACCTCGCGAAGGCGGACAAGCGGAACCAGGAGAGGGACGCTGACGCCTTCGTCGTCCGCGTGATGAAACGCGAGGGCTTCAGCGAAGAAGAGGCGCTGAACGCCGAGGACTGCTACTGGACGGTCTTCAACGCCGACAAGAAGGTGAAGAGCGGCGCGAGGTGACCCTTCGCCCGCCTCCGAGCCGCGACGGCCCTTATCACGCCCGCGCGGACCGCGAACTGAGAGATGAGCAAGCCGACCGGCAGCGACGACCACCGGAAGCGCGTCAGGCTCAAGTGGCTGAAGCGCAGGTGGCGCCGCGTCCGGGGTGGGACAGGGCCATTCGGAGACAAGCCCATGCCGATGTCGCACAAGGACCTCTGGGTCAAGATCAAACGCGAGTCGAAGGGGAAGTCGCCCCGCGAGGAGCTCAAGCTGCTCCAGGACTATCTCTCCGAATGGCCCGAGTACAAGGGTCCCTATCAGGAGCTGCGCAAGAAGCTCGAGCGGCGCGTCGACGAGCTCAAACGGGTGTCGAAGGTGCTCTCGTCGCACTCGTCGCATCCGGCGCACGACGACCCGTTCTCCGTGAAGAAGCGCGGCCTCGCTGAGGTCGCGCTTGTGGGGCTTCCGAACGTCGGTAAGACCTCGGTGCTCGTGGCGCTGACGGGGTCCGACGCGACCGTCGCCGACTACCCATACACGACGCTCACGCCGAACGTGGGGATGTTCAGCATGGGTGGATTCGAGTTCGAGATGGTCGACCTGCCGCCCTTCCCGGAGGACTCGCTCGATGAGGTTCACTACGCGGCGGGTCTCAAGGAGGCGTGTCTCAACGCGACGCTTCTGTGTGCCGTGGTGGACCTCAGGGGCGACGTCGAGCTTCAGCTGGACGCGCTCCAGGGACACATCTCGGGCATTGAAGCGGGCTGCCCCTCGATGTTGATAGGGACGGGGGCCGACGAGTCGCCGGAGGCGTTGGCGGCTCTCGAAGAGCAGTTCTCGAGCCTGCCAGTGTTCGGATTCCCGTTCTCCGAGGGTGGTAGGCGCGCGGTGGCCGAGGCTCTGTGCGGCGTTATAGGACGCGTGGTGGTCGACGCGCGCGACCCGTCGTCCAAGGAGGAGCCGCTGCCGTATGCTGTGCCCGAGGGCGCGACCGTCCTGGACCTGGCCGAGCAGATCCACAAGGACCTCGCCGGTCGGGCCAGGCGCGCGAAGGTGTGGGGAGCGTCCGCGACCTTCGACGGACAGGAGGTTGGACTGGACCACGTTCTCAGCGCCGGCGACACCGTGGAGATCTACACGAAGTAGTCCCCGCCGCCTCAGGCGCAGCGCCCACGCCGGTCGATGGAGCGGTCTGTCACCTCGACAACAGCTCTCCCGGCACGATCAGGACCATCCCGCAGCGGCTCAGCAGGACGCCGTCGTCGTGTCTCGACGCGTCCGGCGCGCCGACGATCAGCTCCGGCCCGCGAACGCCGTCCACGTCCAGTGCCAGAAGCGCTTCGCCGATCGAGTCGTTCTCCCTGCCGCCGACCAAGACGATGTCCGCCAGACCTACCTCCGCTGTCTTGGCGGCGACCACGGACCTCAGGCTTCCCCTGAACGCGTAGACCTCGCCGCAGTCGATCCGGTCGCGGTCTGGTCCATCAGAGTACCTCGCCGAGATCACGATGTCGTCCAGGGTGTCGCCGTTGATGTCGTCCAGGAGCACGGGCAGTCCGAGAACGTCTGACTTCCGTCTGCTCAGTATGCGAACGACCCGGGGGTCGTCCAGGGAGTCGGGCGCATCCGACCCTCCGGGTTCCCCGAAGACGACGAACGCCTCGCCGGCCGCAGTGAGCTTCTTGCGGCCCGCCTTCGACCCGTAGGCCGACAGGAGCACGTCGTCCGCGTCGTCCCCGTCGATGTCGCCTGAGGAGACGGCGCGGCCGAAGAACCCTCTCCCGGTTCGACCCGCCAGCGAGCGCGCTGCTCCCGCCGGCAGGCGGAAGCTCCCGCCTGCCATCACCGTCTCAGCGGGGAGGAAGTGAACGACGCCAGCGTCGAGGGGGCCGTCAGGCCCTCCGTCGGCTCTGAACGACCCGAGCAGCAGCTCTTCTTCTCCGTCGCCGTCGGTGTCGGCGACCGCCACGCCCTCCAGCTCGTCGCCGGGAGATTCGCCGACCACCACGGCGGCGGCGAGGTCGGAGACTGAGCCGATGGCGCCGGCGGACCTCAACGCGCTTCCCGTCAGCACGTACACGGACCCCGAGCCTTCGACGCCGCCCGTCGGCGCGGAGACGAGAAGCTCGTCGCTTCCGTCTGAGTCGAGGTCGGCGGCGAGCAGCGTCGAGCCCAACCGGTCTCCGGCGGCGTCCCCCTCCAGTCTGACGTCCGCGTCGATCGCGCCGACCCACCAATTGCCGGTGCGCCCGAACCACACGTAGACGGCGCCCGCGGCCACCGAGCTCCCGCCGGCCGCCGGCGCGCCGACCGCGAGGTCGTTGATACCGTCTCCGTCGAGGTCCGCGACCGCCACGCTCGTAGCGAATCTCTCTCGGGGCTCTGACCCCGAGAAGCGGGCCGCGGCGAGGTCGTCGACGCGGGAGTCGTACTCAGTTGCGCTCAGGGCATCGAGCCGGAACACGTAGGCCGCGCCGGCGTGCGGCACGCCGGAGGTGTCCGACACGCCGGGAGCGCCGACGACAAGTTCGGTCGCGCCGTCTCCATCGAGGTCGCCCGCCGCCACACACCGCCCGAACTCGGCGCCTCGCGCCGCGCCGACGAGGGTCGGTACGTCCTCGTAGGCCAGATCGATCTCCGCCGCTCCGGCCCGCGTGGCGCCGCAGAGGAGCACCACGACCGCCGCCGCGATGATCGTTCGTCTGATTCTCATCGGTCCAGTCTCCAGCCTCGTCTGTGCTCCTTCAAGTGGTTGGCGCTGGCCGAGTATGCACGGACGCCGTCGCGGGCGTCAAGGTCGCGCTGGAACAGCCATCTTATCGACTGCGACCCCCCGCGACGCATTGTGCCTCGGTTGACACCCGCCGGGGGCGGGGGTACATTCCCGGTATGGCATACCGAACTCAGGTCGTCTCCGCGCACCTGTTGGTGGCAGCGCTCGCGGTCCTCGCTCCAGGGAGGTCGTGCGCTGCTTCCACCGGGCCGGACCTCGAGAGCATCCTCGCCGCGTACAACGCCCGCTTGGAGAGCGCCATGGTCCGCATCGAGACGCTCCGCGTGGCTCAGGAGATGATCGAGCCGGCCGACGACGGGGAGAAGCGCGCTTCCGCGGTGCTCGTCTACCGACGTGGAGAGGGCATGGTCAGGGAGGAGTCCTTCTCCGACCTCGGCCATCCCGTGGGGGAATACTCTCTCGAGAGCCTCGTGGGGCCGTCCATTCTCACGTCCGAGTATGAGGTCACGCTTGCGGGCGAGGAAGAGATGGAAGGCGCTCGCTGCTACCGCCTCGAGCTCCTCGCGATCGAGCGGGATACGAAGCACTTCGACGGGACGGTGTGGATCGAAGCGGATGGGTTCGGGCTCGTGCGCATCACGGGGGAGGTGGCCGATCCTCCTTTCCCCGTGCAGCGCATCGCGCTGGACAAGGCGTTCGAGACCGTCCCGGAAGGCGTCCGGCTTCTTCGGCGTCACACGGGCGAGGTGAGGATCAGGCTCGCGTTCGTGACGAGGGAGGGCATGGCGCACATCTTCTACGGCCCCTATTCGGTCGGGCTCTCGGCCGAAGGGGACGAGTCCGAGTCGCCATGACAAAGGTCCATGGCACGCGTTCCACACCCCAAATCGACGTTCGCTCAACAATTCCATTGACAAGACCTGCCATGTTGGGCTATTTCTGCCGGTATCCGTTGGCTGCCATGACAACGGGTTGAGTTGGCGTCTGCGGCTGACGTCCTCGAGCGGTTCCGAGAGGAGCCGGGCGGCCGTCCCGACGACGGCCTCCACGCAGAACGGAAGGGGAGCGGGACCGGCGCACCGCCGGGGGTACGCTCCCCTTCTCTGTGTACCGGGGGCCTGGCCGCCACCGCCGGGCCGCGCCGTCGCCCCGCCGCCCTGCCTACGCTCCGACCGCCACCGCCCTGCCCGACGCATCCGGCCGCTACTTCTTGATAGGCCATACAAACGGTGGTATTCTCGGGTCGTGCTCATCTCAGCCCGGTCCACCCGGACCGCGCGGCCGCACCCTGCCCGGGCCAAGTGCTTCTCCCTCAGGAGGTGCTCATGCGCGCGACACTGCTTCTTACAACGATTGTGACGGTGCTATTACCTGCGGCCTTCACGAGCGCCGACGTGCCCGTGGAACTGATATGGGAGACGCCCTCCTACGGGAATCACGTCCGGTGCGTCAGCCCCATAGAGGACCAGGAGGGGTACGTCCCCGCGCAGCCGGACGTCCTCATAGAGATCGACGACTCGGGCGCGCCGGACGGACACCTCAAGCTCATGTGCGGGGCGGACGGCTCCGAGCTGTGGGGCGCGTCGCCGCCAGGCGGAGTCAGTGGGGGATGCGGCTACGGCGACATGTGCCTCACCTACTCACCCGACCTTAGCGGCGACGGGTACGCGGAGTGTCTGCTCGGCACGGCCTGGGGAGGCAGAACCGCCTACGCGCTGCTGGCCGACGACGGAGGCAGGACCTTCTGGGACTTCGACACCTACGTCGACGCGGCGGAGTCCGGGTGGGTCTACTCGATCGACTGGATCGAGGACGTGACAGGAGATGGTGTCCCGGAGGTCATCTTCGGGTGTGGCAGCGACAACAACACGGCCTATTGCGTGGACGGAACGAACGGCAGCGTTCTGTGGTACTACCCGTGTCCGGACGCCGTCTATCAGGTCGCGCCCATACGCGACGTCAACGGCAACGGTACGATGGACGTGCTCGTCGCCACCGGCGACGCCTACGCCGACTACACCTACTGCTTCGACGGCGGGAGCGCGGGGGTGCCCTCGTACATCTGGAGATTCAACGTCGGCGCGACGTCCTATTCCACGGCCGGCGGGGACGATGTAAACGGCGACGGTTCGCCCGACGCCTTCATCGGCACTTGGGACTCATCGGGCCACGTCTACTGCGTCAACGGCGCGGACGGGGCCGAGATCTGGTCCTACCCGGTCGGATCGTACCAGTACGTGATGCGCGTGGTTCCCATCAAAGACGTCAACGACGACGGACCGGGAGACGTGCTCGTCGCGTCGTGGGACAACGCGATCATCTGTCTGGACGGAGCCACCGGAGGCGAGGTGTGGAACGTGCCTACCGGATCAACGAACGGGGGAGACGTCTGGACGGTGTGGCCGCTCGGCGACGTGGACTACGACGGCTACCCCGACGTCATCGCGGGCTCCTTCGATCTCAATGCCTACTGCGTCAGCGGTCACACCGGCGACTTGCTCTGGAACTACACCGTCGGCAACCGCGTCTACACGGTGCGCGGTATAGGCGACGTCAACCTCGATCAGGTGGGTGACGCACTGGTTGGCACGCAGTACATGGGCGGCACAGGCGGGAAGGTGTACTGCCTCGACGCCGACGGCGACGCCACCGGCGTTCCGCCTGTCGAGGACCTCGCCTGCGCGATGGACGGGTCCGCCGTCGCGCTCTCGTGGAGCTTCGACTACGCGGCGGACATCCAGGGCTTCAACGTTTACCGGGCCGTGCTCGGAGACCGCGAGTCCCCGGAGCAGCTGACCCGCAGGCTGACAGAGCGTGGAGGGTTCAGCGTGGCGGCGGCTCTGGCGGAGCGCGCAGGTCTCGGGGAGGGCGGCAGGAGCGACGGGTTCGTCCGCCTGAACGACGCACTCGTGACGGACCGCCGGTTCACCGACGACACGGTCGCGGACGGCGTGTTCTACGCCTACATGGTCGCCGCCGTCCACGCGGACGGGAGCGAGTCACTGGCCGGGCCGGTCGAGATACGCGCGCAAGTGAACGCGGGCGACCTCTTTCTCTCCGCGCCGTCGCCCAACCCGTTCCGCGCCGACTCGGTGTTCTCGTTCGCTGTTCCGACCGGCGAGCAGGCGAGCCTCGCGGTCTACACGCCGGGTGGCAGGGTAGTCCGCAGGCTGGACGCGTCGGGCGGGAGGAGCGCGTGGGACGGACGCTCCGAAGACGGCGAGCGCGTCGCCCCGGGCGTCTACATGGTCCGATTGACGTCGGCCGGCAGGAGCGCGGAGCAGAAGGTCGTCTTCGTCAGGTGACGACCGCGGCGCCACCCGTGCCGCGTTGAAGAGAGGTGCACAAGAGCGACCGCCCGGCACTCGTGGTGTCGGGCGGTCGTCTGTCCGTGCTGCCGATGCGCTGATTCGCGCGGTTTGCGCACCCTATCGATAAAGCGACTTGATGGAGCTCCAGGAAGCGCTCTCGACCGGGACCACGCCGCAGTAGGTAGACGGGTTCACGGTCGGGTTCTGGTGGACCCCACCGTGCGAGTAGACGCAGTAGAACGAGACCTCGCCCGGGTCGTCGCAGTTGACCAGCCAACCCGGGTACTCCGGGTGGTCGTAGATGCCGACCTCGCCCTCGCCTCCGAGGTATACGAACGTGAATACGGCCACCGGCGCCGGGAACTCCGTGATGCACTCCGTCGATGCCAGCGTGATTCCGGTCTCCCAGTCACCGATCGCCAGATTGCCCGGTAGCAGTGACGCGAGGGCTGGAGGGGTCGAGATGCCCGGCGTGATCTCCAGCCTGAACGACACCACAGTGAACATGGGCCACCCGGCCTGGTCGAGGTTGAGCGTGATGTACGCGTCGACAGTCTCGTAGAGGTCGGGGTTCACTCGGTGCACGTAGTTCGGCGGGTCGAAGTCGACGTAGAACCACTCGCCGATGATGGGATTCGCGAACGCCGTGCCCGCTACCAGCATCAACACTGCGATAGCAACAGCTCTCATGCGACCTCCCTTCTCTGCCTCGCCGCGCCCTGCGCGCGGCGCCCGTTGTCCTCAGGCAGCCGGGTCGCGTCCCGTCCGGACGACCGCTCGGCTACCTGTAGAGCGACTTCACCGCGGCCCACGACACGTCCTCGACCGGAGAGCCGGCCTGGATGTACGCGTCGTTGAGCACCACGTAGTAGAGCACGTGACCGGGGTCCTGGCAGTCAACGACCCATTTCGGGTAGTCGGGATGGTCGAGAATGCGCAGCGAGCAGTTCCCGCCAAGGTAGAAGCAGGAGAGGTACCCGACGGTGACAGGGTAGTTGCTGAGGCATTCCGTGGAGGCGACCGTCAGACCCGTGTCCCAGGAGCCGATCGCGAGGCCCCCGGGCAGCAGGTTGACAAAGTCCGCGGTCGCTACTACACCCGGGTACTCCAACACGGGGTTGCTGAGCCTGAAGCTCATCGTGGTGAAACCCTCCAGGCCGTACATGATGAGCTCAGCAACGAGGAAGCAGTTCACCGTGCTGTACGGGGCCGGAGTGATCTCGTTGTGGTTCGGGTCGCCGTTCTGGTCGAAGGTCAGATAGACCCAGTCGTCCCCAGACGGGTTCGCGGCTGCCACCGTGCATAGCACGGCGCACACCGCCAGCGCTGTCGCGAGCGTCCTCATGGTCACCTCACGTTGTGTCGGAGTTCGCTGCCGCCCCCTGGCCAGGCGTGCCCGTTCTACCTGTACAGCGCCTTGACAGAGCCCCACGTGACGTCCTGCACGGGGTTGCCGCACAACTCGTCCGGACCCGATGGCTCCATGCCGACGCCACCGTGCATGACGTAGCAGTAATCGAACGTCTCGCCCGGGTCTCCGCACGTGTGGAACGTGTGGCCGTGGTCACCGTGCGGCAGAACCTCCACGAGCCCCTCGCCGCCGAGGTACATCAGCGGCAGATAGCCGAGTGTGACGGGCCAGGTATCCCAGCAGTTCGGGTTGACTACGGTGATACCGTTTCCCTCGAACTGGACCTGTACCGACGGATCGAGGCTGGCGAACGGACCGGTCTGGAGCATCGCTCCGTCCCAGAAGTCGAGGTCGAACGAGATCGACTCCACGGGAGCCGCGCCCCAGAGCTCCGCCATGACGTAGGCGTTGAACTCCTCGTACGGCACCGGGTATGTCGACGGCACGAAGTTCGGCGGGTCGAAGTCGATGTAGAGCTCGATGGCGATCGGATTGGCCATCGCGGTGGCAGCCAGCAACAGGACGACAACAGCTATCGCATTCCTCATGCGCCCTCCCTCCAGGGTGCTGATGTCCGGGTCATCGGCGAGCGTCGTCGCCACGGCAGGTGAGCGAAGGTCCGGCGGCGCGCTCGTCGCTCCAGCTTCTCTTCGCGACGCTAGTATACCACAGTTTCGCCCCTTGTTCAAGCTCGCGCGCTCGTGCCCTGTCAGGACGCCGGACAGGGCGCACGGTGGCCCCAGGCGGCCAACTTGACACGCGCGCCACGCCGGCGATAGAATGCGTCAATTCGGCGCATGAATCGGCAGAGACCGTACTGCGCCTCGCACGACGCACGCGTGCGGGGCGGTTTCTGTGTCAAGCTGCCGCGTCCACAGACGATGGGACTTGAGGGCACGATGGGCAACCTCCGACACCTGCTCAAGCACTTCGCCCGGTACAAGTGGTCCGTCGTGGCGGGCGTCGTCTGCCTGCTGTTCGTCGACGCCATGCAGCTCGTCATACCGCGCATTATCAAGCGCGCGGTCGACGACCTGACCTACACCGCCGCCGCCGCGTCAGACCTTCTGACCTACGGACTGCGGATCGTCGCACTGGCGGCGGCGATTGCCGTACTCAGGTTCTTCTGGCGCTTCTTCATCATCGGCACCTCTCGCCACATCGAAGAGGACATCCGCAACAACCTCTACTCGCACCTCCAGCGGCTCTCGGCTCGCTACTTCGCCACGCACAAGACGGGGGACCTGATGGCCCACGCCATCAACGACCTGAACGCCGTCCGCATGGCGTGCGGCTTCGGGGTCGTGGCCATGACCGACGCCATCGTCCTCGGTCTGGCGGCCATCGGGTTCATGCTGGCGCTGAACGTCCGCCTCACGCTGTTGGCGCTGATCCCCATGCCGATCATCGCGCTCTTCACGCTCCGAGTCGGGAAGATGCTCCACAGCCGGTTCGAGAAGGTGCAGGAGACGTTCTCGAAGCTGACGGAGCGCGTCCGCGAGAGCATGTCGGGCATCCGGGTCGTCAAGGCCTACGCGCAGGAGGAGCACGAGCTGGAGAGCCTGTCCGACATCGGGAAGGAGTACGTGCGGGACAACATCCGTCTCGTTCGAGTGTGGGGTGCGTTCTTCCCGTTCATCATGATGCTGTCGAGCGCGAGCGTCGTCATCATCATCTACTTCGGTGGGCGGCAGGTGATGCTCGGCGGAATCACTACCGGTGACCTGGTCGCGTTCACGAGCTACCTCGGGATCCTCACGTGGCCGATGATAGCCATGGGCTGGGTGGTCAACGTGCTTCAGCGCGGCGCCGCGTCGATGGGCAGGATAAACAAGATCCTTGAGGAGGTGCCCGAGATCGCGGACCGGCCGGACGCGGAGGACCTGCTCGAGGTCGAGGGGCATGTCGAGTTCAGCGACGTGACGTTCTCCTACGAGCCGGACCTCGGGCCCGCGCTGGCGGACGTCAGCTTCACGGTGCCCCCGGGCAAGACGCTGGGCGTTGTGGGACGGACCGGCTCCGGGAAGAGCACCATCTGCAATCTTCTGCTGCGCATACACGAGACCACGGACGGGGAAGTGAGACTCGACGGGCGGGACGTGACGCGGCTTACGATGTCCTCTCTGCGCGGGGCGATCGGATATGTGCCGCAGGACACGTTCCTCTTTTCTGACACAGTACGCGAGAACATAAGGTTCGGCGAGCCCGACGCGAGCGAAGAACGCGTAGTCGAAGCGGCCCGCATCGCCGGCATCCTCGACGAGATCGAGGAGTTCCCTAAGGGGCTGGACACGCTGGTCGGGGAGCGCGGAGTCACGCTGTCCGGAGGACAGAAACAGCGCGTGGCGATCGCCCGGGCACTACTGCACGCGCCGGCGATCGTCGTGCTGGACGACGCCCTCTCGTCGGTCGACACGGCGACCGAAGAGAGGATACAGCAGGAGCTCAAGGGGGCGCTCAGGAACAGGACGAGCATCATCGTTTCGCACCGCATCTCATCCATAAAGCACGCCGACGAGATCATCGTGCTGGACGGAGGGCGGATCGTGGAGCGGGGGAGGCACGACGAGCTGGTCGCCGAGGGTGGGCTATACGCGAACATCCACGAGCGGCAGCTGCTCGAGGAAGCGATGGAGGACTCCGAGAGACCGGAGCCGGGCCGCGAGTCGGCGGCGGAGTAGCGAATGTCCTACGACCACCACGACGAGGAGATCCTGGGGAAGGCCTACGACGCGCGGCTCGTGCGGCGGCTGATGACGTACGTGCGGCCGTACCGCCGCCTGGTCGTGCTGGCTGTCCTCATGCTCGTGGTCGTGACGTGTTTCGAACTGGCCGTGCCGTACCTGACGCGCACGGCGCTGGACGACTACATCGTCGCGTCACACCGGCTCGTGTCTGACGACGGCTCTGAGGCGGCGCGATCGTTCATCGACGACCACCGGGACGAGCTGCTGGCAGTGAGCGGCGCGGCTTCGCCTGGCGAGTCCCCAGACGCGCCCACGCGCTACTTCGTAGGCACTAAGACCCTCTCGGGGTTCGACCCGCGTGAGGTCGCGCGGGCCACCGATCTCGGTCTGGTGGGCGACGAGCGCTACTACCTGGCGGACGCCTCCTTCTTCGCCGCTCGCACCATCGACGTCACCGGGTTCATCGAGGCGGGGGAGCGGGTTGCCATTCCCATAGAGCGTCTCGACGAGTTCTCCCGCTCCGACCTTTACGAGCTCAGGCGCGGGGATCTCGAGGGTGTCGCGAAGGTGTCGCTGACGATCGTCGCACTGCTGACACTCATCTTCGGCTTCACGCTGGTGCAGATCAACATGATGGAGGTGACGAGCCAGCGGGTGATGTACGACATGCGCATGCAGGTGCTCAAACATCTGCAGAGACTGTCACTGTCGTTCTTCGACCGCAATCCGGTGGGGCGTCTTGTCACGCGCGCGACGAACGACATCGCCGTCCTGCACGAGATGTTCACGTCCATCGTCATAACGATCCTGCACGACATGTTCATCCTGCTGGGCGTCGTCATCGTGCTGCTCAGGCTCAACTGGCGGCTCGCGCTCGTGAGCTTCGTGGTGCTCCCGATCACGGCCTGGATCACCGCGATATTCAGCGTCCGCATTCGCGACGCGTTTCGCGAGGTGCGTGTCAAGGTCGCGCGCATAAACGCCTCTCTCAACGAGAGCATCAGCGGCATGCGCGTAACGCAGATCTTCCGGCGCGAGTCCGAGAGCTACCGCCGGTTCGCGGGGATCAACCACGAGAACTTCATGGCGGCGATGCGCCAGATGAAGGTCTTCGCGATGTTCATGCCTCTGATGGAGCTCGCGAGCTCGGTGGCGATCGCGCTCGTCATCTGGTACGGCGGCGGAAAGGTCGTGCAGTCGACGCTCTCGCTGGGAACGCTCGTTGCGTTCCTGTCGTACGTCCAGATGTTCTTCCGACCTCTCCGCAATCTCGCGCAGCAGTACGGCACGATGCAGCAGGCGATGGCCAGTTCAGAGCGCATATTCCTGCTGCTCGATGACGACGACATGATCCCGGAGCCGCCGGAGTCGAGCCGCCCCGAGGCGATAGAGGGGCGCGTCGCGTTCGAGAACGTGTGGTTCAGCTACGTCGAGGACGAATGGGTGCTGCGCGACGTCTCGTTCACGGTCGAGCCGGGTGACACGGTGGCCATCGTCGGCGCGACGGGCGCCGGGAAGACGTCGATCATCAGCCTCCTGGAGCGATTCTACGACATTCAGAAGGGGAGCATCACGCTCGACGGGGTCGACATCCGCGACATGGACAAGGGATTCCTGCGTTCTCAGCTGGGTCTCGTGATGCAGGACGTCTTCCTCTTCGCCGGCGACATCAAGGGCAACGTACGCCTGGGGAACGAGGAGATCGGCGACGACGAGGTGACGAGGGTGGCCGAGTACGTCAACGCGGACCGCTTCATAGACCAGCTCCCCGGCGGCTACGACGCGGAGGTGCACGAGCGCGGGGTGACGCTGTCGACCGGTCAGCGACAGCTTCTGTCTTTCGCCCGGGCGCTCGCGTTCGACCCGCGGATCCTCATCCTCGACGAGGCGACGTCGAACATCGACACCGAGACCGAGCATCTCATACAGGAGGCGTTGCTCCGGCTGATGGAGGGGCGGACATCCATCGTGATCGCGCACCGTCTCTCCACGATCCAGCACGCGGACAAGATCCTCGTGATGCACAAGGGCAAGATCTGCGAGGTTGGCAGCCACCAGGAGCTGCTCGCAAGGCGCGGGTACTACTACCGCCTCTACCAGCTGCAGTACGCCCAGTAGCTCGTATCGCAGCAGGGCGGTCACGGCGCGGCGGCCGATCCCGAGACGCAGTCAAATCAGCTATACACGACCCCATCACTACGATAGAATCGCTCCCGGTCCACGGAGGCTACAGTGGTCGGCGAGACTATCTCCCACTACAGGATCCTCGAAAAGCTGGGCGAAGGCGGCATGGGCGTCGTCTACAAGGCCGAGGACACGAAACTCGGCCGGACGGTGGCGCTCAAGTTCCTCGCGTCCGACCTCACGGGCGACAGGCTCCATCGAGAGCGCTTCCTGCGCGAGGCGCAGGTCGTTTCCACCCTCGAACATCAGAACATCTGCACCATTCACGAGGTTGACGAGACCGACTGTGGACAGGTCTTCATCTGCATGGCGTGCTACGAGGGCGACACGCTCAAGGACATCATCGGGCGCGGACCCGTCGCTTCGGGTGACGCCATCCGGTTCGGCCTTCAGATCGCGCGCGGGCTCGCGGCGGCGCACGCGGCGGGTATCACCCACAGGGACGTCAAGCCGGGCAACGTGATGGTGTCCGCGAACGGGCACGTGCGGCTCGTCGATTTCGGTCTCGCCAAGCTCGCGGGGCAGAGCAGCCTGACTCGCAGTGGGAACGCCGTCGGCACCGTCGCCTACATGTCGCCGGAGCAGGCGCGGGGCGAGGCGGTAGATGAGCGTTCGGACATCTGGGCGCTCGGTGTGATCCTTCACGAGATGGTCACGGGGCGACGGCCGTTCGACGGCGACAACGACCGCGCGGTCATGCGCGCCATACAGAGGGACAGGCCGACTCCGCTCTCGGAGGCCGCTCCCGACTCGCCGCCGCAGCTCGAGGGGATAGTCGCGAAGGCGCTCGAAAAGCGTGCGGCCGGTCGCTACGCGAAGATGGAGGACATGCTCGAGGACCTGCGCGAACTGGCGCTTCAGCTCGAGCTCTCCGATGAGAGCCGGACCGCTACGTGGCGCTACGCTCAGGCGAAGGAGAGGAGGCTGCGTGTCGCGGCCATCGGGTCGGCCTGCGTGGTCCTGGCGGTGGTCGCCCTATGGTGGATCGCACGCGTGAGAGCGGAGAGGCCGATTCCGGTCGGCATTCCCATACAGGTGACCGGCGGCGATGGCTGGGAGGGCGAGCCGCAGATCTCGCCTGACGGAACGCGTGTGGCCTACGTTTCGGACGTGTCGGGCAACAACGAGATCTACGTTGCCGACGTCGCCGGACCCGGTAACGTGAGGCTGACGACGGACCCGTCGATCGACTTCGCCCCCGCGTGGCTCCACGACGGCTCCGCGGTCGTCTTCTCATCGGAGCGCGGGGGACAGCGCGACGTGTGGCAGGTCGGGCAGTTCGGCGGCGGAGCCACGCTGGTCGTCGAGAACGCGCAGTACCCGGCCGTTTCGCCCGACGGAACTCGGATAGCCTTCTCGAGGCCCGACGACTCCGGCGAGCTGAGAGTGTGGGTGGCCCCTCTCGAAGACGTGGGCGACGCGGCCATGCTGACCACGGACGAGCATGGGCTCTGGGACCACCTCGCGGCGTGCTGGTCGCCAGATGGCAGGACCATCTGCTACGCGAGCTTCTCGTCTCTCTGGACAGTACCGGCGGACGGAGGAGAGCCCCGGAGGATCACCGGGGACGGGTGGACCGGCGAGGGGTGTGCCTGGTCCGCCGACGGGCGCCACATCTACTTCGACTGCTGGCGCGAGGGCACGCTGGCGCTATGGCGAGTTCCCGCCAAAGGTGGCAACCCACGTCGAATGACGCAGGGCACCGGAAGCGAGTCCGAGCCCAGCGTGAGCAGAGACGGGACGAGACTGGCCTACTCTACCGGGGGCTCGGGCGCTGAGGCCGTCATCGCGGACATCGAGACGGGTAAGCTCACCTCGCTGGGCCGGATGAGGAGCGACCTCTACGCGTCCGTGTCACCGGAAGGCGACCGGATGGTCTTTCTCTCCAAGCGCTGGGACCGACGGGCCGAACTGGCCGAACAGGCGCTCGACGACGGTGAGCCCGTGGGACCTCCTCGACGCTTGACCGATCAGGAGGGCGCCGCGACGCACCCCACCTACTCGCCCGACGGCGAATGGGTCGCCTACTACGTCATCAAGGACGACGACAGGGACATCTGGGTGGTGCCAAGCGGAGGGGGCGTGCCGCTTCAGTTCACCAGCGGCCGGGGGCAGGACATTCACCCGGCCTGGTCGCCCGTGTCGGACCAACTGGCGTTCGTGTCTCACACGGAGGGGGGTGAGGCGGGTATCTTCGTCGCCTCCATCCAGGAGGGGAGGCGAGTCGGCGACCCGTTCCTGGTGGCGGGGGGGATGACGGCCGCCACCTACCCGTCGTGGTCACCGGACGGCTCGGAGATAGCTTTTCTAGGCCTGGCGGGCGAGGACTTCGGGGTTTGGGTGTCTCCGTCCGACGGCAGCGAACCTCCGCGGCTTCTGTCGGACGAAGTGGATGCCACCCTGATAAGGTGGGACGCCGCGACCGGCGACATCCTGTGCTCGGCGACTATGGGCTCGAACCGGAGGTCGATCTGGGCGATGTCCTCGGAGACGGGCGAGGTCAGACCCCTGGAGCCCGCGATCGTTCTTGGAACCGTCAGATCGTACGGGCTGTTCGGTCTATCTCTCGACGGGCGCTGGCTCGTCTTTTCTCAGGAGAATCTCACAGGCGATGTGTGGGTGTCCGAAGGACCACCGGACCTGTACTAGGTCCACATGCAAGGAGGTGCGCTGTGCCGATGACCGTAGGTGACTTCACGAGGTCGATCAGCGACATCGCCAGTTCGCTCAATACACTGGCGGACAACCTGAGCACCTGCAGCATGGAAGTAGAGATCGACACGAGCATGGGCAAGAAGGTCGTCTGTCAGATGCCGGTCGTCGGCGGCGACCAGTGCAGGCTGAAGACGGTGAAGGACCCAAGGGTCGCCGACCTGCACGAGGGTCTGCTGGCTCTGGCCGCATGGGCCGCCGACATCCAGGCCTCGCTGGCCGGTCTCGACCCGTCCGATCCGCTCTTCGCTTCGGGCGAAGGTCCTGGCCCAGATCCGGTGGAGAACGCCTGATCCGGCGGTCGCTCCGCCCGATCACGTCATGACTCGCGCGTCGGGAGGCTGACAGGGCCGGACTGCACGTTCGGTGAGCTGGCAGCCGCGCCCGCACGCACACCACTCACACGGTACGGCCCGCTATGTCCGAAGGCAGGAAGACCGCGCGCCTCACACTCGTGCTGACCACCGGCTGCAACATGAACTGCAGCTACTGCTATCAGCGCGTCTCTGAACCGCGCAGCATGGACTGGCCGACCGCGCGCGCCGGAGTTGACCTGGCCCTGTCCATGGCGGGCAGGAAGGTCGAGCTGACCTTCTACGGCGGCGAGCCTCTGCTCGAGTTCGACCTCCTGAAGCGGGTGGTCGACCACGTCGAGGCCTCTCGCGGTGAGAGACGGGTCCGCTACTGGGTCGTGACGAACGGCACGCTCATAACGGAGGAAGTTGCGCAGTATCTCGCGGAGCGCGAGTTCAAGGTGCTCATGAGCTTCGACGGCGTGCCCGGCGCCCAGGCCTTTCGGGGGCCAGACACGTTCGAGCGACTGGACGGCGTCCTGGACCTGCTCCGGGAGAACCACCACGACTACTCCAGGCGTGCGGTCGAGATCGGCATCACCGTTCCTCCCGACGCCGTGCAGTTCATGGCCGACTCGGTCGACTACTTCCTCCAGAAAGGCGTCAAGGAGATCGACCTCAATCCAGTGATGACGCCGCGTCCCGGCTGGAGCGACGATCGCGTGCGGGAGCTCGAGGAGCAGTTCGAGCGCATCCTCGCCAGCTCGCTCGCTCATCTGGAGCGCACGCGCGAGGTCCCGCTCAAGCTCTACTCGGGGCACGGCAAGCTGACGGGCCCGCCGCCGTCCACGCGCGCCATGTGCGAGATTGTCGACAGCAACTCCTGGGCCGTCGACGTCGACGGAACGGTTTCGGGCTGCACGCTGTTCGTGCCGTCCATCCAGGCGTACGACTCGCCGCTCCTGCAGGCCTGCAGGCCGACGATGGTCCTCGGGGAAGTGACCGACGCCGGCATTCAGGAGCGGCTCGCGTCGTTCTCAGGCAGGGCCAGCGCTCTGCCGCTCATCTCGAAGAAGGAGAGGAAATACTCCTCCTACAGACGGTGCGCCGACTGCCGCTTCTTCTCGGCGTGCGTCACGTGTCCCGTGGCCAATGGCTTCATCGAGGGCAACACCGACCCCGATCGTGTCCCGGATTACTACTGCGCCTTCAACTACTCGGCGCTCGCGAGCCGCGACGGGTTCCCGGTGCAGCCGACGGTCCTCGAGGCCATCCGCGGGGACCGATACCGCGAGCTCAGAGAGAAGTGGAGGAGGTGGGGGGACGGGGCGCGGCGCGAAGCATGACGCGCCGCCCCCGCCGCCCGTTCCTACCAGTCGATGCTGATCCCCACACGTATCAGGCGGCCCTCACTGAAGGTCGAGGGGTCGTTCAAGGGCTCGAGCGTCTCGCGGCCGTCCGGGTCCGTCTCCACGTATGCTCCGCCGAGGCCTCCGGTCATCGTGTAGTACTCGTCCCCGAAGACTCCGAGAGTAAGGTCGTTCTTCTTGTCGAAGACGTTGATCGCCTCGAAGAACAGGCTGAACTCCTGGCCGTAGAGCTTGTACCGCTTGCGACCCTTGACGTCGAGCACCTGGTGAGATGGCCGTCTGCCGGAGTTGACCGACTCGGGGTCGATCTCCTTCTGACCGAGGACGCGCGGAGTGTAAGGGAGACCGCTGCCGTAGGTGAAGTCGAAGGTCATCTCCCAGTTGCCGGGGTCGCTGACGAACACGAACCCCGAGAGGCTGTGCCTCTCGTCCCAGTCGAGCGGGATCTCCTTGAGGGGCTGGCGGGGAAGCCCGGCCGCGTCGGCCTGGGCCCCCTGGTTCTCGTCGGACGAGACTCCGGTAGCCTGCAGCCAGGTGTAGCTCAGGTTGCCCATGAAGTGGTTCGAGTACCGCTTCGTCAGCTTGAACTCTATCCCCTTGACCGACGCGTAGTCCTTGTTGACGTAGGGATACACCGAACCGTCGGTCGGACCGCGCGAGTACTCCTCCGTAGCGAGCAGCCCGAAGATGTCCCGGTAGAACGCGGACACGTCTAGCGCTACGTTATCGGAGAACTGGTGCTGGGCGCCGACGAGATACGCGGTCGTCACCTCGGGCTCGAGACCCGAGTATCCGACTATCCGTCCCGCCGGCGCGCTCTCCAGGTCCTCTCCGGAGGTGTAGAGCACGGCGAGGTGCGGGATCTGGTAGAACCTCCCGTAGTGGAAGTGCAGCGCGTCCTTGTCCGAGATCGGGTGAGCTATGCCAAGCCTCGGCGACACGACTGTCTTCAGCCGCTCCCTCCAGATCTTGGACTCGCCCTCTCCCGACGAGGCGCCGGGGTCGAGCCAGTCGAGCCTGAGCCCTGCGCGCACTATCATCCCCTCGTAGTCGACCCGGTCCTGGACGTACACCGCCCCCTCGAGGGGGAATCCCTCGTAGATGTTGTGCTGCGCCCGCTCGGACGAGTTAATCGCGCGGTCCCAGTCGAAGAAACGGAAGCCCGGGGCGCTGGAGTCTCCCGCCGACGGTATCAGTCCGCCCAGGTTGAGCTGCCTCATGTAGAGCTCGTTGTACACGACCTCCATGCCTGTCTTGAGCCGGTGCGACTCCGCTGTAGTCCTTGTCGCGTCGGCCTTCAGAGTGGTGACGCGTGTCCGGCTGTCGGCCCAGGTCATTTCGTCGCCGCAGACGCGGAAGTAGCCCGGCTCCGTGTTGAGGTCGTCGTCGGAATCGGAGTCGGTGAATCGAGCCGCGTCGACGTACGCCTGCCACCAGTAGTCGTTCGGATCCTCGTGCACCCACGACCTGTTGCGGGACTCGAGCTGAGCCAGTCGAACGGTGTAGAAGAAGTCGGGACCGAAGCGGTCGCGCCACACGAACTTCTTCGCGGAGAAGTCGGTGCGGTCGGTCGCCGTGTGCTCGCCCGCGTTGTAGTACCTGTAGGTCGAGTCGAGCCGGACGTGCGCCCAATCCTCGTGCTCTCGCGACCAGTAGCCCGCTCTCGAGAAGCTGTGCTCGTACGGGTCGTTGACGCTACGCGACGCCAGGTACTCGAAGGTGAGCTTGCGCCCGGGCTCGGGGATGTACGACAGTTTCGTCTGTCCCGAACCCATCGCGGTGCGCCGGTCGGTCACCTTCGCGAGCCCTCCCAGCACGTCTCGCTCGCGCCGCTGCTCGAACGCCGCGATGTACCCGTCCGTGAAACTGGCCTGGCCGGAGACGTAGTAGCGCAGTTTCTCCGTCCAGATGGGACCGCCGAATCCGATGCCGAGGAGGTCGAAGTTGTCGAAGGTCCTCTCAGGCGCTCCGTAGTCGTCGGTCATGTAGGTCACCTCGCCCGAGAAGCTCCGTCCGCCCTCCTTGGTCTCCAGGTTGATGACGCCCGACTGGACGTTCCCGTACTCGGCGTCGAAGCCGCCAGACAGGAGTTCGTATCCTGTGAGCGCCGACATGCTGACCTCGAGACTCATGAGACCGCTCGCCGGGTCTGTGATCGCGATGTCGTCGATGTACCACTTGACCTCTCGAGCACGCCCGCCGCGAACGTGTATCTCGCCGTTCTCGTTGACGACGCCCGCGGCGTCGGAGACGGCGTCGGCAATATCGTGTACGGGCAGGACGTCGAGCTCCTCACGGTCCTGCCGATGCTCGGGGCCGACCTTGTCGGGCTTGACGAGCTTCTCCCTGTCGCCGATGACGATGATCTCGTTGTCCAGTACCAGCGGGTCGAGCCCGAGTCTGAAGTCGGCCTCGGTCGTCCTGTCGGGTTCGACGACGACCTCGATCCTCACGGTCTCGAGGCCTATGTACGAAGCCTGGACGACGTAGTTCCCCGGCCGCAGGTAGTCGACGAAGTACTCCCCGTCGGAATCCGTCGTGCTGCCGTACGCCGTGCCCACCAGAGTGACGTTCGCGAACGCCAGCGGCCGACCGGTCTCGTCGTCGAAGACGCGGCCGATGATCCGTCCCGTCACCTGTGCGCAGGAGTCTGTTGCGGTGAAGAGCACCACACAGAGGAGGGCAGCTGCCAGAAGGGCACTTCCGGACCTTGATCTCCGAGCTTCCATCACCCGTCACCTCCCAGGGGGGATGTCCCGGTTGTGATGGTCGGCGGGGGAGTGCCGGTCGTCGCGACGGCCCAAGCTTGGGCCTCCGCGGTTGCGTTACGCGCGGCGAGGTCCACTGACTATGGTCTGCATGGGGGGTACCACAATGAGTTCGGCGGGAGGACTTCTACCCCCAGCCTAGCACTTCACGAGCGTTGGTCAATAGAAAACCGGACGACTTCACCTAAAGATGGCTTTGACGGTGCCCCAACTGGCGCTCTCGACCGGCGTTACGGGGGTGTAGCCGGTCAACCAGCACTGGTAGTCCTCGCCGCAGTAGACGCCCTCGAACACCGACGGACCCACCCAAAGCCACCACGTGCCGGTCGGGAGGGTCTCGTGCAGTTCGGCCCAGCCGCACGTTGGCACATCCACGTAGCTGTAGAAGGAGGAGACGTTCTCGCAGCCCTCGCGCCCGTCGACGATGCCGATCCTGAGTTCGAAGTTGGCCGTTGCCTCGAACGTGATCTCGCTCTCATGGGCGAGGTCGATCTGATACCAGTCGGTGTCCCGCCAGTGGCTGTAGTTCTGGTAGTAGGTTCCGCTCGTCCCGCAGAACTCCAGCGTGTCCTCGGAGGGGTCGAGGTGGTCGAAGACCGGCGGCTCGGAGTTGCACCCGCCGTTGTCGACGTCGTTCTCGGGGTCCATGCAGTACGGCTCCGTTTCGCCGGGGCCGCCCGGCTCACAGAGTGCGCACGGGAGGTAGTCCACGACCATGAGCTCGTAGATCCCGCACGAGCCCCAGTATCCGTCGACGACGATGTAGTAGGTGTTGCCCTCGGTGAACTCGGTCATGAGCCAGGAGCGGTAGCCGTTGGGACCGCATCCCGCGTGGTCGTCGTTGCAGGCGTGGGGAAAGCCGGGAGTGTAGGTGTTCTCGTAGACGAAGACCTTCGTATCGTACTGAGATGCGCAGAGGTCGATCGTGACGACCTGGCTATACTGGCAGACGTAGCTGTACACGACGTCGGGCGCTGTAGAGCCGGAGTAGGGACAAGCCTCGTCGTAGTCGTCGATGAAGGGGCAAGTGTCACCGGAGTCGAAGAGCGGCAGGTAGTCGACCACTATCGGGTCCTCTATGGTCTCGCCGGGGTCGCGACCCTCGTAGGTAGCGAGTCCCGTCGGCTTCGAGATCTTCTCGACCGCGGGCGCCGAGTTGCCAGTAGTGGAGGCCGAGGCGAGGCACGCGAGCAGAAGCAGAGCTGCCGTGCATACGATTGCGGTCGTTCTCATGGTGTCGTCTCCCGTGTGGTGAGCGCCCGGTGCTGCCGGGCCCTTCGGTCGGTCGGACGGTCGATGTCTATCTGGCGGCGGGGCCCCCGCGCGAGCCCATGTCCGACGGCCCGCCGTCGGGGTCGGTGAAGACGGGGTTGCCCGCGTCGATGCACGGAGAGTCCGGAGAGAGGTGGAAGTCGAGGCTGCCGGCGAAGGCCGGGTCGAGCGATACGTTGCCGTCGACGCCGGTCAGTTCGTCCATGTCGAGGTAGTCACCCTCCGCGTTGCCCCACACGTCATTATAGCTCATTTCGATGTTCGCGACGAGGCCGTTAGCCCAGACGCCCACTCTCGGGCAGACCCACTCCTCCCTCCATCCGTTACCGGCGACGATGTTGTTCGTGAAGACGCCTCTTGCCTCGTCGCTCCAGAGCGCGAAGCCACAGTTCCCGTTCCTCGTGACGACGTTGTTCGCGGCCTCCATGAACGACGTCCCCGTCGCTACGATGCCCCAGCCGAGATTGTCGAAGACCTCGTTGTTCCTGACCGTCACGCGGGAGCTTCCGAAGGAGCCGATCCCCTTCCAGTAGCCCGAGACCCGGTTCCGTAGGACCGTCGCCACGGCGTCCCACGTGACGCCGATGCCCGCGCCCCGGCCTTCCGAGATCTCGTTGTCCGCGATGAAGGCGGTCGAGCCTCTGTAGAGCGCGACACCGTCCCAGCCGTTGTTCCTGATGGTGTTGCCGATGACGAAAAGCTCCGCGCCCTCCCGGCCCATGACGCCGCCGATGCCCACCACGACGTCTTCGAGCTGATGTGTGTTGTCGGCGATCTCCACCCCCGAGAGCGTCACCGTGCTGCGGCGGGCGACCACTCCCGCGTCGGTCGCCATTCCGTCGGGGTCGCGCACGCCGCCCGTGATGGTGAGGCCGCTGACGAGGGAGCCTCCGCTGTCCTCGAAGTAAAGGCCGTAGCCAGCGTTCGTCTCGAGCACGGTCACGCCGACGCCGCTGCCAACGATGTGAAGCGTCTTGCCGCGCACGACGAAGCCGGTCGTAGCCTCGACGCGCGTGCGGTGTTCCTCGCAGTTGCCACACAGCTCCTCCACGAGCAGCTCGGGCGTCGCGGCGTAGACGCCCTCCGCGATGACGACGATGTCCCCCTGGGCGGCGGCGTCGATGGCGAGCTGCAGGTCCCGGAAGGGGTCCGCGGCCGTTCCCGTCCCGGCGGCTCCGTCCCCGACGTCTTCGACGTGGATCGTGGCGGCGCCGGCGGGGACTGTGAGGGCAAGCAGCGAGAGCGCGACCCGGAGCGCACCGGCAGTGATAGGTCTCATCCTATTCCTCCATTCCGCGGTGGCGCGTCAGGACCTTGCCGCGCGCCACCCACTCCGCGAGTCCGGCGGGCGCTTCGGGATAGTCCTCGTAGTGGTGGCGCACGGCGGACATCGCCCTCGTGGTACTGATTATCCTCGAGGCGAGACGCGGACGGCGGGCGAATGCGGCGAGGAGCTTGAGCGCCCCGCCTATGCCCGGCAGAAGCCTGATGTCACGCAGCGCGTTCACGAGGAGCCCCGAGCGGTCGAACTCGCGCCAGAGGAACATGAGGTCGTCGTGAGGCATCGCGAACACGAGCCCCTTCATGACCTCGTGGGCGGCGTACTCGGCGCCGAGTCCGGTCATGTACCGTCTGGCGTACCCCCAGAGCGCGTCGGCGGACGCCGCGCCGGTCGACAGCGCGGCGACGGCCTGCTCGCCCGCCATCGTCCCCGCGATCAGGGCCGAGGCGATCCCGCCGCCCGTCAGCGGGTGCGCCTGGCAGCCTGCGTCTCCCACGGCCATGAAGCCGTCCCCGACCAGGCTGGCGAGCGGCCTTCGAAGCGGCATCATCCCGGCGCCCGACGAGACCACCTCGGCGCCGCGAAGTTCCGGGCGAGATTCAACGAAGTCGTCGTAGGTCCCCTTTAGGGAGCGGTCCACGCCGTCGAGTGTCGCGCCGATGCCTACGTTGGCCAGTCTACCGCCCATCGGGAAGAGCCACGCGTAGCCGGACTCGGCGCCCGGGGGAGAGAGCACGATGAAGGCTCCTGTCGCCTCGTCGATGGGGTCGCGCAGCGACACGATCTCGCGGTAGGCGACGCCTACCTCGGACCTCGTCGGCGTGTCCGCGAAGTTCGGGCCGCCGTCCCTCGTCAGTACTGAGCCGTAGCCGGAGGCGTCGATGAACACCCGTGCGGCGACCTCAGACTCGCTCCCGTCGGCGAAGCGGACTCGCGCTCTGAGCGCATCGCGGTCGCTCCACCCCAGGCAGGAGGAACCGTCGGCCAGTTCCGCGCCCGCCGACACTGCGTCCCCCAGCAGTCGCTGCCCGAAAGTCAGGCGGTTGAGAACCGGACCGGATATCGGCAGCGTCACGCCGGTCCTGCCGTCGGGCGCGTAGAAGCTGCCGCTCACGATGCGCGCGACGACCTCGGTGTCGCGGGGCGGCGTCACGTGGTCGGAAATGGCTGTGACGCCGGCCGAGGTCAGAGCGTTGCCGCAGACCTTGTTTCCCACGTTCGAGGCGCACTCTCGCTCTATCAGAAGGACGCTCAGTCCGGCCCTCGCGACAGGCATCGCGGCGCTGCATCCTGCGGGGCCGGCCCCGACTATCGCTACGTCGACACTTCCAAGTGTTCCTGGCATCATAAGTAAAGAGCCTACCAGCGCCGTCTGGTGGGGTCAATCCGGCCAGGTCCGCCGGGCACGATACCTTGCGGCCGGGCATGGATAATGCTATTGTCTACGTTTGTCAAGGATTTTGGCACGAGCGAGCTTCGCCCGGTCGTGGGCCTCCGCGTCCAGCCGGTGCGTCGCCGCGCATACCATGGGGGGAAACCCAGCATGCGCACCAACCGAAGGATTGTCTTCGCGATGCCGGCGCTTCTCGCGGCAATCCTCGCGCTCGCCCTGTCGGCGACCGCGGGCGCGGAGCAGACGCAGCTTGAGGCGACGCCCGAGCAGGAGGCGAGACTCGCGGAGATACGCGAGGCGATAGAGGAGAAGGGCGCCTCCTGGACGGCAGAGCACAACGCGATCTCTCTGCTTCCTCGCGGGGAGTTCCGCAGAATGCTCGGCGGGGAACGCCCGCCCCACGTCCAGGCGATCTTCGATACGCTCAAGCCGCGGCCCGAGGACCTCAACATGCGGTATCCGGAGTCGTGGGACTGGCGCGAGCTGGGCGGCGTGACGCCCGTCACGGACCAGGAGTCGTGCGGCAGCTGCTGGTGCTTTGCGGCGACGGCGGCCACCGAGGCGAACCTGCGCATCAACGAGGGCGTCGTCTACGACCTCGCTGAGCAGCAAGGCCTGGACTGCAACGAGTACGGCAGCGGCTGCAACGGTGGTTGGGCCGGAGCCGCCTACTCGGTCTACACCGACCCGGGGGCGGTGCTAGAGGACTGCATGCCATACACGGCCATGGAGGGCACGTGCTACGACCGGCTGTGCGAGAAGGTCGCCATCTGTGACGGCTACCAGTACGTCGCGGGAAACGTCAGCTCCTACAAGGCCGCTATCATGGAGGGGCCCATCTCAACGAGCTACACGGTCTACGAGGACTTCAGTTCCTACGGGGGCGGGTGCTACGTGCACACGTGGGGCGGTGTCGAAGCGGGCCACGCCGTGACGATCGTCGGATGGGACGACACGATGTGCGGCGGCGACGGCGCGTGGATAGTCAAGAACAGCTGGGGCCCGAGCTGGGGACACAACGGGTATTTCTACATCAAGTACGGGGAGGTCGGGATCAACTCAGGTGGCGAACGACCTGTCAACGTGCACCTGCGCAAGGCCCGCCTCGTCCCGGACGAGTTTTCGAGCATTCAGGAAGCCATCGACAACGCCGAGCGCGGCGACATGATCAAGGTGGCCGGCGGTGTCTACTCCGGCGGCATTGTCATCTCCGACTACGTGTCGATCTACGGCGGATACGACCCGACCTTCACGGTCCGCGACCCGGAAGCGTACCCGACCATAATCGACGGCGGCGGCTCCGGACACGTGGTGCGGTGCGAGGGCAACGACCACGTCGTCGTCGACGGCTTCGAGATACGGAACTCCGGCTCTTCCTCGTACGGCGTCTACGTGCGGAACAGCGGCTTCGAGATCACCAACTGCGATGTTCACGACGCGTGGCGCGGTATCGGCATCATCTACGGGTCGGGAGGCGCGACCGACAATGCCGCTCTGGTCAACTTCTGCCACATTCACGACAACACGGGCGTGGGCGTCTTCGTGAACGACGCGGACAACCCCAGCGTGGGAATCCTCTACTCTGCGATCTATGCGAACGACGGCGCCGGCATCTACGCGCAGCAGACGAACACGGAGATCACGAACTGCACCGTCGCCTACAACGGCGGGAACGGCATCGAGCTCAACGGCATCACCTCAGGGCTGGTGGGGACGAGCATCGTTGCAGAGAACGGAGGATACGGCGTGTCCTGCACGTCGGCGACGCCGGCGTTCCTCTACAACGACGCGTGGAACAACGCCTCGGGCGACTACAACGGGTGCACGCCGGACGCCGGATCCATCTCGGAGGACCCGATCTTCTGTGATGGCCCTGCCGGGGACCTGGCGGTTCACGCGACGTCGCCGACGCTCGGGTACGGCATGGGCGCGCTTGGCGTCGGCTGCCCTGAGGGTCCCAGGGACCTGGCGGTCGCGCAGAACGGCGCCTCGCTCGAGCTGTCTTGGAGCGCGCCCCCGGACGAGCGCGCTGACATCGATCACTACGTCGTCTACAGAGACACCATGCTGGTGCCTCTGACCGCGATAGCGACGGTCGACGCGCCCGACACGACCTTCACCGACATCACGATCCCGGCGTGCGAACCGCACTTCTACTGGGTCTCGGCGGTGGACTCCGACTCGCTCGAGTGGGCGACGTCGAACCGCGTAGAGAAGGAGCTGTGCTACGACGGCCCCTACGACCTCGAAGTCGCGTTCAGCGAGGGCGCCAATGAGCTCTCCTGGTCGGCCGGCGTCGGGCCTATCGACTACTACGTCATCGAGCGCTCGACCGAGTTCGCCGGGCCGGACTCGGTCGGCTGGGTGCCGTCTGGCGAGGGCGACTACACCGACGACACCTCCGGCGACTGCCCGCGCGACAACTACGGCTACGAGATCGTCCCGGTCTACGACACTGGGTGGCACGGGGAGCACTCGCCGCTTGTCTCGATCGACCCGAAGCCGTCACCTCCGTCCGGTATCGTGGCCGGCTGGAACGGCAGCGACATCACTCTGACCTGGGACCACAACTGCGAGAGCGACTTCAGACGCTACTGGGTCTACCGTGACACCATCCCGTTCTCGCCGCCCATAGACGACGACCTGCTCGTGGGGTTCACGGCCGACACGACCCACACGGACGAGGGCATGAATCCGTCCTGGACCTACTTCTACAGGATGGTCGCCACAGACGCGGACGCGCAGGAGAGCACCTACTCCCAGATGATCTACCTCGGCTCCGGCGACGTCCTGGGCGTGCCGTCGCAGCACTCGACCATCCAGGCGGCCATCGACGCGTCCGCGGCGCTGGACACGGTGCTTGTGGCCCCGGGAAGCTACTCGGAGAACATCACGCTCAAGGACGGTGTGGTCGTGATGAGCAGTGACGGGCGCGCGACGACGACCATCACGGCCGCGGCCGGCGCGGTGGTCACGTCGATCGGGAAGTGCGACCTTACCCGCTTAGAGGGGTTCACGATAGACGGGCAGGGCTCCGCGATGGGGCTCGACTCCTGGAGCTCCTTCATCGAGGTGGAGGGCTGTTCCTTCGTCAACTGCACGTCCGGGGTCAACTCACGCTACGGTGACCAGGCGACGCTCCGCGGGAACACGATCTCGTCGAACACGAACGGGGTCGCGGTCTCAGACTCGTCGCGGCCGTTCCTCGCGGGGAACGTGATCGAGTTCAACACGTTCTCGGGCGTGTACAACTCGGGCGACCCGGGTCCGGAGGTCGGACGGACGCTGGCCGACGCCAACGACATCATGAACAATGCGTACTTCCCGGTGTTCAACATGGTGGGCGCGACCGTGGACGCGGACTACAACTACTGGGGCGCCGACTGCGTCGGCGACACGTCCTTCTACGGTCTCGTCGACTACACGCCGTGGACCGACGTCACGCACAGCGAGATCTGGACGGAGTGCGGGACAGGGATCGACGCTGTCGCCTCGCGGCCGTACCTGAGCCACAACTTCCCCAACCCGTTCAACCCCGCAACGGCGATTCGCTACCGCGTACCGTCGCCCGGCAGCCGCGTCGAGCTCTCGGTCTACGATCTGTCGGGCCGGCGGGTGACGACGCTCGTGGACGCCTACCGCAGCGGGGGCGAGCACGTGGTCGTCTGGCGCGGCCGGGACGAAGAGGGTCGACAGGTGGGCTCCGGCGTCTACTTCTATCGGCTGGAGGTGGGGGAGACGCAGCTCGAGAGGAAGATGGTGCTCCTGAAGTGACACGGAGAGGTCGAACTCAGACAGGCTCGGCGGCTTCGGTGACCTGAGGCCTTGCGTCGAGCATCCGGAGGGCGCCCCGCTCATCGAATGAGGTAGGCGCCCTCCGATCGTACGGGGCGCCCACGGGACGGGGAGAGGCCGAGCCGAGCCGCCCCCGCACGCCGCCACTTGAAATCGCGGCGGATTCATGATAAAATGGCAAATAGTAGAGAGTTAGACGCCGGTTTGCCCCCCTGCGGACCGCAAAGGGGAGGTCTACCCTGGAACCGCGGGCGCGCCGGTGTGTCCGTCCCGACCACGTCGTGGACCAGAAGCCCCAAGGAGACCGTGATGCTCCCGACCCACCGAACGTTCAGCGCGCTGGCGGCAACGCTGGTGCTCGCCCTCGTGCTCGTCTTCCCGATCTCGCCGGCCCAGGCACGCGATGATTGGACCGTCACGGAAGAGGAGGCTGCGTACCTGCAGGACATCCAGGCCCAGATCGACGCGAACGGCTACTCGTGGACCGCGGGTCCCACTCCCGTCTCGCACCTGTCGGTCGAGGCCAGGGAGCGCCTGTGCGGCGCGTACCTGACCGAAGACGAGGTGCAGTACTTCATCGACCTCGAGCCCGTCCCCGAGTCACAGACAATGCGCTACAGGGACGCCTTCGACTGGCGGGACTACGACGGAGTGACGCCCGCGGACGACCAGGGCGACTGCGGGTCGTGCTGGGCGTTCGGCGCGTGCGGCGCGACCGAGGCGCACGTGCGTCTCAAGGACGGCGTCATCCTCGACCTCTCGGAGCAGCAGTCGATCGACTGCAACTTCCAGGGCTCCGATTGCGACGGCGGGCAGTCCTCACACGCGTTCCAGCTTCACAACGATCCGGGCGGCGTCGCCGAGTCCTGCTACCCTTACCTCGCCGTCAACGGCACGACGTGCCGCCAGAACCGGTGCGACAAGATAGCCATCATCGACGGCCAGTCGACGATCTCCTACAACGTCAACAGCCTCAAGTACGCCTGCCAGACCTACGGTCCGCTCGCGGTCGGGATGTGCGTCTACGACGATTTCTACGGTTACACGGGCGGGTGCTACGAGCACGCGGGAACCGACCCGGTGAACCACGTGGTGCTTCTCTGCGGTTGGGACGACTCGATGTGCGGCGGTAACGGCGCGTGGCTCGTGAAGAACAGCTGGGGCAGCGACTTCGGCGACAACGGCTTCTTCTGGATCAAGTACAACAGCTGCTGGATCGGTCTCGGTGCGCGCCGCCCCGTCAACGCGCACGTCCCAGAGACCATACTCGTTCCCGACGAGTACTCGTCCATCCAGAACGCGATCGACAACGCCGAGCGCGGCGATGTGATCAAGGTCGCCGGCGGCACCTACAACGGTTCCGTCACGCTCTCCGACTACCTGTCTGTCTACGGCGGCTACGACCCGACCTTCACTACGCGCGATCCCGAGGCCTACCCGACCATCATCGACGGGGGAGGCTCCGGCCACGTGGTCACCTGTCAGAGCAACGACTACATGGTCCTGGACGGCTTCCAGATCCGGGACAGCGGCGGGACGTCCTACGGTGTCTACATCAGGAACAGCGGGATTTCGCTACGCGACTGCGAGATCTACGACTGCTGGCGGGGCGTGGGTATCATCTCGGGCACGGGCACCGCGACGACGCAGGACGCCGTCGTGGAGTACTGCGACATCCACGACAACACCGCGGCCGGTGTCTTCATCAACGACCCGGACAACCCGCAGGTGACCGTAGGCTACACCGCGATCCACGACAACGGCGCCGAGGGCATCTACACGACGGTCGGGCCGGTCGCCATCGACCACTGCACGGTTGCGACGAACGAGAGCGGCGACGGCGTGAGCATCAACGGCGGCAACGTGTCGGTGAGAAGCTCGATCATCGCCGGCAACGGCGGCTACGGCATCAACTGCGTGAGCACGACGCCCTCGATCGATTACAACGACGTCTGGGACAACACCAGCGGCGGGTACAACGGATGCTCGGCGGGGGGCAACGACATCTCGGTCGACCCGGTCTTCTGCGATGCGTCCTCCGGAGACGTCTCGGTGCACGCGTCCTCGCCGACGCTCGGCGAAGGCGAGTACGGCACGAACATGGGCGCCCTCGGCATCGGCTGCCCCGAGGGGCCGCAGAACCTCGCTGTGGCGCAGAACGGCGCCTCTCTCGAACTGTCCTGGAGCGTCCCGCCTGAGGCCAGGGTCGACGTCGACTACTACGTCGTCTACCGCGACACGTCCGCGGTTCCGCTCACGCAGATCGCGACGGTCGACGCTCCGGCCACGACCTTCACCGACATAACGATCCCGCCGTGCGAGACGAGCAACTATTGGGTCTCCGCGGTCGACACCGGCGGGCTCGAGGGAGCGCCGTCCAACAGAGTTGAGGACGAGCTCTGCTACGACGGTCCGACGGAACTGGTCGTGACGCACGGCGCGGCGGGCAACGAGCTGGCCTGGACGGCCGGCGCGGGTCCCGTCGACTACTACGTCGTAGAGCGCGGGAACGAGACCACCGAACCCGATTCGGTGGATTGGGTGCCGTCGTCCGAGACGACCTACGTCGACGATGACATCGCGGACTGCCCGAACGACAACTACGCCTACTCGCTGGTGCCCGTGTACGACACGGGGTGGAGAGGCATCGAGTCTTTCGAGATCCCGGTCGACCCGCCGCCTGCTCCGCCAGCGGGCGTAGAGGGCGAGTGGATAGGAAGCGACATCCAGTTGACGTGGGACGACAACTGCGAGAGCGACTTCCGCCGCTACTGGGTCTACCGAGACACCCTGCCAATCTCGCCGCCCATCGACGGCGACCTGCTCGTCGAGTTCACGGAGATGACCTCGTTCCTCGACGAGGGGCTGAACACCGAATGGGTCTACTTCTACCGTCTGGTCGCCACCGACGCCGAGGCGCAGCGGAGCGAGTACTCCGAAACGCTCATCATGGGCACGGGTGACGTCCTCAACGTCCCGTCGCCCTACGGGACCATTCAGGCGGCCATCGACGCCGCTTCGGCCATCGACACTGTGATGGTGGCGCCCGGGACCTACCCGGAGACCATCACGCTCAAGGATGGCGTGGTCGTCATGAGCAGCGGAGGACGCGCGACCACGACTATCTCGGCCAGCAGCGGCGCCGTGATCACTGCGGTCGGCGTGGGCGACCTGACAAGACTCGAGGGGTTCACCATTGACGGCGGGGGCTCGGCGATGGGCCTCGACGTGTGGACGTCCTACCTGCAGGTTGAGGACTGCGCGTTCGTCAACTGCGGGACGGGCGTCAACTCCCGCTTCGGTGACTACTCGACGCTCTCCGGCAACACGATATCTTCGAACTCGAACGGCGTCGCGGTCAGCGACACGTCGCGTCCTTTCCTCGCGGGCAACACCATCGAGCTCAACACCTTCGCCGGCGTCTACAACTCCGGGGACCCGGGGCCCGAGATCGGCCGAACGCTGGCCGACGCGAACGACATCATGGACAACGCGTTCTTCCAGGTCTTCAACCTGGCGACCGCGACAGTCGACGCCGACTACAACTACTGGGGCAGCGACTGCGTCGGCGACAGCCTCTTCTACGGACTGGTCGATTACGTCCCGTGGACCGACCAGACCCACACGCAGACGCTTACCGAGTGCGGAAACGGAGTTGAGGGCTCGGTTGGCAGGCCGTACCTGAGCCCCAACTTCCCGAACCCTTTCAACCCGGCAACCGCGATCCAGTACCGCGTGCCGTCGACCGGTGGGCGCGTGTCTCTCGCGGTCTACGACCTCGCGGGCCGACTCGTCCGGACTCTCGTCGACGGGGACAAGAGCGGTGGCGAGCACACCGTAGTGTGGCGCGGCCTCGACGACTCGGGTCGCCAGGTGGGATCGGGCGTCTACTTCTACCGCCTCGAGGTCGGAGGCATGAAGCTCGAGCGGAAGATGGTGATGCTGAAGTAGGAACCTGCGGGGCCGCTAGGGACTTGCGGGGCCGCTGCCGGGCCTCCCGGACGGGAGCCGTCTGGCGTCGGCGGGGCTCCGAAACACTCATATCGAGGCATGGGGGGGCCGCTGAGGCGGCCCCCTTCGTTCGTACCTCGGCCACGCTGACTGTAAATCATTGACACGGGTGGCGATATTGAGTACTATCAACCCACACGCGAACAACACACCTCGACAGCCTCGCCGGCATTGGACCGACGTTCGTGGTTCTGTGCGGTCAATCCGGAGAGCGTTGGGGACCAGAAGCACCTTCCGAAAGGAGATGCAGATGCCGCATCGCTACGCTCTGACATCACTGGTAGCCATCGCGCTCCTTGTTCTGTCGACACCGGCTTCCGGAACGGACCTCTACGCCATCGACAACTACGCCGACCTCATCTACAGCTTCGAGGACACCGTGGGCAGCGTGGCCAACCCGGACACATATCTGCTGTGGGACGCGCACGACGCGGCCCTCGACCACGACGGACGACTGTTGATGGCGGTGGAGAGCGGCTCGATTGGAGGCGTTCACAGGTACGACTTCGACGCCGGGACGCTCGAGAGCGTCTACACGACCTCGCCGGGTTACGACGTGATGGCTGTCGAGCCAGACCTCGGTGACGACATCTATGTGCTCATGTACGAACAGGGGATGAAGGGCGAGGGCGGACGGGACTACAACGATCACCTCCGCGTCCTCTGGGACGGCGTGGCCCCGGGAGACACGGCCTTCGTCATCACCGACGGCAACCCCGTTGACATGGCCGTTCGACGGACCGGTCCCAGGGCTGGCAACATCGTCGTTCTGATGTTCCAGTACGAGAGCTACTACGTCATCGAGATAGAACGCACCGACACCGACGACTTCGTCTACTACGACCTGCTCGCCGACTCCGGCATGATGCCGAGCGACGCGTCGGCGGTCGCCATCAAGCCGGACGGGACCGTGGTCGTGCTCGGGTATAACAGCGGCTTCCACGAGATCTATGAGGAGTACGGCTACGTCTGGGGATTCGGTGGCGCGTACGGTCCCGGTCTCGACGACCTCGAGATCGACAGCGACGGCATGATCTTCGTCGCGAACACGAACTACGACTGGATCGAGCGATACGATCCGGACGGCTATCCTCACCGTGACGAGTTCGGCTTCGAGGTTCTGGAGCTGGGAGCGATAGCTGTTCAGGGGACCGTGCCTACTCCCGAGGGTGAGGACGTCCTCGTCGAGCCGCTCGAGGGGGTGGAGATCACCTACGAGGAGGTCACCGGCGAAGGTTCGACCTCGGCCGAGGCCACCGACACCGCGAGCCGGACGAGCCCCGGCGGCAACTACCTTCCTTCGTACGCTCAGCTGCCGGGCACGAGGGCGACCGAGTTCACCTACATCTCGCTCTCGACAGACGCGATCCACGAGGGTCTCATCCAGGTCGACGTTCTCGAGGAAGGCTCGCGGCTCTTCTACGTGGACGGAGTGGGCGACACGTTCCGCTGCTTCACCGTCGTAGGCAGCATCGATGACGCGCGCGGCACCATACCCAGGTTCACGGAGCTGGTCGGCCCCGGCAAAGACGGGCGCCCGGGCACCGACCCGACCGAGGTCGTGCTGGTGGAGGACGACCGGACGCTCCCGGAGGTGACGAAGTACAAGTTCTGGCGCCTTAATCTGGCCATGGAGGTGCCGGACAACATGCCGGGCGGCGACCCATGTCCGTGGGAGTTCATCGAGTGGCTGCAGAAGTACCCGAAGAGCGCGCGCTCCTACTACGACGCGTCCCAGTACACGATGGCGCTCTCCGAGCTTGCCGTGATGAACCAACTCATCCGCGACAATGCGGGGACGTGCATTCCCGACAGCTCCGATGACCCGCTGGGGAACATGGTCGCGCAGCTGCTCGCCCACTCGAAGACGCTGATGTTCAGCATCGCCAACGAGGGCGGGTCGCTGAGCGGCGTAGACACGCCGACATCCGTATCGCTGTCCGCGGCCAGCCCCGTCCGCGGTGAGTGCGTGCTTTCGCTGTCTGGCCCGGTGGGCACCGAGGTGGTCGCGAGCGTCTACGACGTCGCGGGCCGTCTGGTCGCCACGGTGTTCGAGGGCGCCCTCGCCGAGGGCGGCACCAGGGTCGTATGGAACGGTCTCGACCGAACGGGCAGACACGTCGCCTCGGGCGTGTACTTCGCCCGTGTCGAGTCCGAGAACGAGGTTCTCACCTCGAAGGTCGTCTTCCTGAAGTAGGCGAGACGACCGGGGAAGGGGATCGACGGACGCCGGCATGGCGGCCCCAGTAGAGGGCGCCCGTGCCGGCGCCGTCGCGTACGGAGGAGGGGCGTCGCGCGGGCGGTCGACCTGGAGCTGGCGTCCACGCTCGACGTCGTCCGGGCGGTGAGGAACCGTCTGGTCTGGGTCGTCCCGTTCTGGTAGCCTGTTCGGGAAGCGCCCGGCCTCCGGAAGCATCCCACGCACCGAAGGACGCGCATGGTCGGCAGCACGATATCGAAGTATCGCGTCACCGAGGAACTCGGCCGCGGCGGCATGGGCATCGTCTACGCCGCCGAGGACACAAAGCTCGGTCGTCGCGTGGCGCTGAAGGTACTCGCGGCCGACGTGGCGTCGGACCGCGAGCGCGTCCAGCGATTCGTGCGCGAGGCGCAGGCGGCGTCCGCCATCAACCACCCCAACATCGCCACCATCTACGAGATCGACGAGGCCGAGGGCGTCACGTTCATCGCCATGGAGTTCGTCGAGGGCGAGACGCTCGGCCGGAGGATAGCCGCGGGTATCCCGTCCTTCGACGAGATACTCGACCTCTCCAGGCAGATAGCCAGTGCGCTAGGCAAGGCGCACGAACTGGGAATAGTCCACCGTGACATCAAGCCGGACAACATCGTCGTCCGTCCCGACGGTCTCATCAAGATCCTGGATTTCGGTCTGGCCAAGCTGCTCCAGGAGCCCGAGGGCAATGACGCGACACGGGCGATGGCGCTCACCCGGGAGGGCGCCATCATGGGAACGGCCCGCTACATGGCGCCCGAGCAGGCGAGGGGGATACCGGTCGATGCGCGGGCGGACGTCTTCGCGCTCGGCGCCGTGTTCTACGAGATGGCGACCGGCCGCCACGCCTTTCCGGGAGAGACGCACGTCGAGGTGATGTACGCGGTGGTCAACTCGCCGCCGGCGCCAATGCCGAAGGACGCCGGTATTCCCCGCGAGTACGAGGCGCTCGTGGCGCGGGCGCTCGCGAAGAGCCCGTCGGACCGCTTCGACGACTGCGGGGCGGTCGCGGCCGAACTGGACAAGATCGGCGCACCTGCCTCGTCCGTTCTCGGCACACAGCTCGGCTCTCTCGGCGCCACCACGTGGCAGACTGCCACTGGCGTCATCGACAAGCCCGTCCAGGACACCACCTGGATCGACCCTCAGCACTCGATCGCGGTCATGCCGTTCCGCAACATGAGCGGGAATCCCGAGGCCGACTGGATGCAATCCGGTCTGCAGGTGATGCTCGGAAGCGACCTCTCTCAGGTACCGACTCTGCGTGTCGTCCCGGCGGACCGGCTAGCGACGCTGATGGCCGACCTCAAGCTCGGGCCCGAGTCGGCGCTCGACGAGATGGCGGTGCGGTCGGTCGGCGAGTTTCTCAACGTAGATACGATCGTGAGCGGCAGCTTCGTCAAGCTCGGGCCGGCGGCGCGGGTCGACGTCTCCATCCGGCGGCCTTCTACGGGCGAGGAGGTCCACGAGAAGGCAGAGGCGTCGACCGAGGCCGAGCTGCTCCAGGTCGTGGCGCACCTCGCCGCGCAGGTCCGCAGGACCATCCAGAGCGAGGGCGCTCGCGACGTTGTAGTGACGATGGTCGGAGAGCAAGGCTCCGAGAAACCCGAGGCCATCCGCGCCTACGTCGACGGGCTGGCGAAGCTCTACGAGGGGAACAGCATCGAGGCCGTCTCGCTGCTGACCGAGGCGGTCGAGCGAGACGAGGACTTCGCGCTTGCCTACGCCTATCTGGGAGAGGCGCTGTCGAACTCGGGGCGCATGGAGGAGGCCCGCGACGCGCTCAGGAACGCGGCTCGGCGAGGCGAGGGTCTGTCGCGGGCGGACTCGCTCTTCATCACGGCGCGCGAGGCGATGTCGGCCGGCGAGATCGACCGGGCGATAGAGGCCTTCGAGCTGCTGGTCCAGCTCCTGCCGAACAACCTGAGCGCGGTCTACGAACTGGCCGGCGCCTACGAGATGAAGGGCGACTGGGACGGGGCCATCAGAAACCTCGAGCGGATCATCGAGCTGGACCCCAAATTCGTCACCGCGCTCTTCGCGATGGGACGGGTCAACATCAAGAAGGGAAGCGGTCAGGAGGCGCTCGACTACCTCTACCGTGCGCTGTCTCTGAACACTCTGCTCGGGAACGAAGAGGGCCGCGCCACGGTCCTCAACGCCATCGGCCTGGCGGAGTACTACCTCGACCGCTACGACGACGCGCTCAAGCACTACAGCGAGTCGCTCGAGGTCAAGAGGAAGATAGGCGACCGACGGGGCGAGAGCGCGACGCTTTCGAACATGGCCGTAGTCTATCAGGTGCGCGGCGATTTCGCGAAGTGCATCGAGACCTACGAAGCGGCGCTCGCGATCAGCCGGGAACTGGGTGACGACCGTGGCACTGCGGAGAACCTGATCAACCTCGGAACTGCCTACGAGGAAACTGGGGCGCTGGACGAGGCGCTCGAAAGCTACAAGAGGGCGCTCAAGGTCGAGTCGGACCTCGGCGACCGCATGGCCGAGATCCTGTGTCTGAACGACATCGGCAACGTCTATCTCATCCAGGGGAAGCTGGACGACGCTGAGGTCTATTTCCAGAGGGCGCTCGAGGCGCGGCGCCAGCTGGGGGAGATGAAGGGCATAGCGATATCGCTCAACTACCTCGGCAACATCGAGCGAGTCCGAGGGCGCCACGAGAAGGCGATCTCGAAGTACCTCGAAGCGCTCAAGATCGCGAAGGAGATCGGCTGGAAGAGCGGCGAGGCGGAGACACGAAGCTACATGGCGATCGTCATGGCGGCGCAGGGGCGCTACAAGGCGTCGATGGAGTCTCAGGAAGAGGCCATCGCCATGTTCGAGGAACTGGGCGACAAGAGCGGCATCGCCTGGTCGCTCGCGGCGCGGTCGAAGCTCGAGTGTTCGCTCGGGGACTGCGCGAAGGCCTCGGAGTCGGTCTCTCGCGCGCTCGAGCTGGCGGGCGAAATCGGCAACGAGGAGCTGATGGCGGACGTGCTGCTGGCCCGGGGCTCGGCCGGCAACCTCTCGGAGGGGGGCTCTGTCATCGCCGACCTCGAGAAGGCGCGCGAGCACGCGGAGGCCAGCGGCGGCCGTGTGACACTTCTGCAGGTGGTGTCCGAGCTGGGCCGCGCGCTCCGCAGGGACGGCCGCCTCGACGAGTCGCTTCGCGTACTCGACGACGTTGTGAGCGAGGCGAGCCGACAGGGAATGGACTCGATCGTCGCGCTCGCCGAGTTCTACCGCGCGCAGACGCTGCACGAGCAGGGAGAGACCGACGCGGCGCTCGAGGCGGTGGCCGCGGCCAGGGACGCGGCCGGGTCCATGGGCGAGCGCGAGTTGCACATGCGGAGCTGCTGTCTGCTCGCGCGACTCAGCCCGAACGAGGCGGTCTCGGCCGAGGAGGCCGCGTGCTGTCTCGAGGACGCGTCCGCTCTGGTCCGGGAGCTCGGCGAGGCCGGCGGTACTTTTCTCTCGCGTCCGGACGTCGAGCGTGACATCGCGGCGTCCGCCGGGATACTCAGGGAGTCGGTGGGTGAAGAGGAACTCGCCCGGTTCCCGGTGCTCGCCGTCGGTGGCGGCGAGAACGGCGCCGTGGGCGAGAAGCGAAACGTGGACCGGAAGGAAGACGGGAGCCGGAAGGACGAACGGGGCCGTAAGGAAGACCGGGAAGTGTCCTCCTGACCCTACGCTCCGTTGTGAAGCGACAGGACGAAGACGCCCGCCGTCATCAGCACCGCACCTGTGAGCCTGGCTCGCAGGTGTCTTTCCTTGAAGAACACGTACCCGAAGACCACCGACAGCACCATCCCCGCACGCTTGATGGCGATGACGTAGCTCGCAACGGTCATCTCGATGGCGGTGAACTGGCTGAGGACCATGACCGCGAACAGGAGGCCGAGCAGGAACAGGCGCGGGACGTCGCGCGCCGCGACCGGCCGCTTCCGGGCGCCGTAGATCATGAACGGCGCGTACAGGACGCCGAACGCGGCGGAGAAGAACGTCGTATAGTAGTACGGAGAGCTGGCGACCGTCGCGACCTTGTCGTAGACAGCGGAGATGCTCCAGATGGCCGCGACGAGAAGCATGATCATGCTTCCCTTCTCCGACGCTATCGCCTTGATTGGCGCGAGGAGGCCGCCGCGGATCTTGTCGAGGTGCATGGAGTAGCCGCCGGCCACGATCAGGACGATGCCCGTGAGACCGAGAGCGTCGGGCGCCTCGCGAAGCACGAACCAGCTGGGCACGATCATGAAGAGCGGCGTGAATGCGAGAAACGGGATCGTCAGGGAGAGCGGTGAAAGCGACAGCGCCTTGACCGACAGGGTGGTCCCTACCATGTTGACGGCCACGCTGATGAGCGCGGCCTTCAGGAACTCGTCTCCGACCGGGGGCAGTCCCTGTCGCGCGAGGAGGATGGCCGACCAGGGTATGGACAGCGTCAGCATGGCCCACGTCACCACGTAGACGTGAGCGCGCCCCGACAGGGCCTTGGCGTAGCTGTTCGAGGACGCGAAGCCCACGGCCGTCACGATCGCGATCGGTACCCAGCTCATGGTTCCTCCCGAATGCAGCCCCGACCGGGCGCGTCGAATGACAGACTCTATCGACCGCTCCCCGAGAAGTCAAAGCACACGTGGCCGAGCCGGCGCTGTTGCCGGGGGCGGGGGCACGTGCTAACCTGTCGCGACCCACTCCCGGGCGCCGATGGAGGGACCGTGAAGGAGAACACGCCCCAGACCGCGAGAGAACGCGCGGACCGCCCCGAGACCGAGCTTTCCGCTCCGGTGTCGCGGCGGCTCAAGGTCCTCGCCGTTTACGGCTGGCGCGAGTTCTGGTCCATGGGCGAGGGCAGCGGGGCGCCGTCCTTCTTCCTCTCGATCACCAGCTTCCCCAGGCGCGGGCACGAGATGCACGTGCTGATGCCAGGGGCGCCCGACGCGCCTCTCACGGAGGACTATCACGGCGTGACGCTCCACCGCTTCCCCACGACCGTCGACTACATGCCGGAGAGCGACTCGAGCAGGCTGGTTCGGCACTTCAGGCGGCTTGTCACCTACGCCCAGTGGTTCAGGCGCGCGCTGCCCGAGGGGCGCTCGCTGGCCGAACGTCTCAGCGCCGACGTCGTCTTCGGCATGGGCGAACTGGGCGCGCCCGTCGCCTACCGAATAGCGAAGGAGCGGGGAATACCGAACGTCACGAGGCTCTTCGGGATCGGCATGTCGCCCGACGGTGGGTTGGTCAACGCCCTCAAGCGCGCGCTTCGCTACCGGGAGACGCGAGCGCTGGCGACGCCGGCCGACTACGTCATTCTGTGCGACGACGGTTCCAGGGGAGACGTCCTCGCGAGACGACTGGGCGTCGATGCGAGCAGGCTCCTCTTCTGGCCGAACGGCGTCGACAAGGCCCGTCACATGTCGAGCGAGCCCTCGGTCGACGTCAGGGAGCAGCTCGGGATCCCCGGGACGCACCGCGTCCTGCTCTCGGTATCGAGGCTGCACCCCGAGAAGCACATCGAACGCATCATCGAGGCCTTCTCCGAGGTTGCGGCGTCGCGCGGCGACGCCACCCTAGTCATCGTTGGGAGCGGGACGGAGCGGGAGTCGCTCGAGCGACTCGCGTCGGCGCACGGAGTCGCGGGGAGAGTCGTCTTCGCGGGCTCCGTCGATCGCGAGCTGCTGCCGGACTTCTACAAGATGGCGGACGTGTTCGTCGCGCTGTCGGACAGGACCAACGTGTCGAACTCGCTCCACGAGGCGATGATGTCGGGACTCCCGGCGGTGGTGCTCGACACGGGCGAAACCGCGTCGGTCGTGACCGACGGAGACAACGGCGTCCTCGTCGGCGTGGGCGAACTGAAGCGCGTCCCGGCGGAGATCGCGTCTCTGCTGGAAGACGACGACAGGAGGCTGGCGATGGGAGCCCGGGCGCAGCGAAGCGCCGACGAGCGGCTGCCCACGCTCGAGGAGCGTCAGAGCATGGAGGCAGGCGCGGTTGAGCGCGCGGTGCGCGAACGGGAGGCACGGAGGAGCGGGGCGTTGTAGCGCCCGGCATTCGACGGGGGAGAGGTGGACGAACACTCGAACGCAGATGTCATCGAGAGCCCGGCCAGGGCGGTCTTCCGGCACAGCGTGATGACGCTGGGCACCCGCGTCGCCATCGTCCTCATCAACGTGCCGACGTCGATCATGATCGCGCGCCTGCTCGGGGCCGACGGGCAGGGCACTTACGCGTCGTCCATCGTCTTCCCGACGATGTTCGCGTTCTTCGGCCTCATGGGTCTCGACGCCGCGCACACCTTCCTCATTTCGAAGCGGCGCTACGATCTCGCAGAGGTCAACGGCCAGAGCCTGGCGATGCTGGTCGTCCTCAGCGCGGTGATAACTCCCGTCTACCTGGTGTTCATCCGCCACTACGAGGGCGCCTCGGACCCAGAGCTCCAGAGGACCCTCAGCCTGGCCGCTGTCCTCATACCGATACTCCTGACGAAGTACCTCGCGGTGGCGATGTTCCTCGGCCTGAAGCGCATCCGGCTCTTCAATCTGGTCAACCTCGTTCAGGCCGCGGTGCTGCTGGTGCTTATGGTGCTCAACCTGTTCGTTCTGAGAGGCGGCGCACGCTGGGCCGTCGCCGCCTACGCCATCAGCGAGGTGCTCGTCGTTCTCTTCGCGTTCCGCGCAATCAGGTCCGAGACGAAGGGCGGCCCCATGTTCGCCAAGCCGCCGCCGGGGATGTTCCGGAAGTCGCTCGTCTACGGACTGCAGGGGCACCTCGGGGGGATACTGACCCAGTTCACCTACCGCTTCGACATGTTCCTGGTGCTCTCGATGGTCGGTCTGAGGGCGCAGGGGCTCTATTCGATCTCCGTGCTCCTTGCGGAGAAACTCTCTCACATACCTCAGTCGGTCAACGTGGTCCTGTTCCCGCAGGTCTCGTCGCTCTCGAAGGAGGAGGCCAACGCGCTGACGCCGCGTGTGACGCGCAACTCGCTCTTCATGGTCGCGGTGGCTGGCGCGGCTCTCTTCCTGCTCAGTCGTCCGCTTCTGATGCTGTTCTACGGCACCGAGTTCCTTCCCGCGCTTCGGGCTTTCCGCATCCTGATACCCGGCATAGTCACTCTCTCCGTCGCCAAGATCCTGTCCGGCGACCTGTCGGGCCGAGACCACCGCATCTACCACACCGTGGCGACCGCGATAGCCTTCGCCGTCAATGTGGTGCTTTGCCTGTTGTGGATACCAGGGAGGGGCATAGAGGGCGCGGCGTGGGCGTCCACCGCCGCCTACACGCTGCAAAGCGCGCTGATGCTCGCCTTCTTCACGCGGCTCTCCGGCTGCGGCCTGCGCGAGACCGTGCTCATACGGCGCGAGGACCTCGCGCTCTACGGCGGGTTGATCAGGAAGTTGCTGGGCAGGGGAGAAGGGTGACCGACGGCCGCGTTCGCGGTCCTTACGCCGGTCGAAGTGTGGCCGGCTGCACGGGGCCCCGCGCGACGCGCGCGACCCGCCTACATCCCGGGCTCCGTCTGCGGAACCGGTAGCCTCACGAAGAAGGAGGTCCCCTTGCCGACCTCACTCTCCACACGTATGGACCCGTGGTGGCGCTCGATGATGCCGTAGGCGATCGAGAGCCCCAGTCCCGTCCCCCGCCCGATCTCCTTGGTCGTGTAGAAGGGCTCGAAGATCTTGTCTATCTTCTCGGCCGGTATGCCGGGGCCAGTGTCGCGCACCTCGATCTCCACCGACTCCCCGTCCTCGACCAGCCGCGTGACCGTCGTCAGCGTGCCGGTCCCGTCCATGGCCTGCGCGGCGTTGAGGATGAGGTTCATGAAGACCTCCTGGATCTGACCGACGTCGATCTCCACGAACGGGATGCTCGGGCTGTGCTCCTTCACGATCTCGATGTTGCGGAAGATGTGCTGCTGCTCGAGTAGGGCGATCACCTCGTTCAGGACCAGGTTGAGGTTCGACTCCGTTCGCTCGGGCTTGGTCTGCCTGGCGAAGTCGAGGAGCCCCTTGACGATGGCCTTGCAGCGGTCGGCCTCGCGCGCGATCTTCAGCACGTTCTCCTGGTTCTCGGCCTTGATCAGGTCCTCTTTGAGCATGTGCGCGTACATCAGAATGCCGCCGAGGGGGTTGTTGATCTCGTGAGCTATGCCCGCCGCCAGCTGTCCAAGGGTCGCGAGCTTCTTGCTCTCCGTGACCTTCCTCGCCGATTCCTGGAGACGCTCGTCCCTCTCGGCTATTGAATGCACCATGAAATTGAACGTCTCGGCGAGTTCGGCCAGTTCGCCCGGCGCGTTCGGGTCGACGTCGACGCGCGCGCTCATCTGGCCGTGCGCGAGGTCCTGCGACGCCTTGGCCAGTTCCCTAACGGGACGCACGATGCCGCCCGACAGCAGGTTGGCCGCTATGAATGCCACGACCATGCCGGCGATGCTCACGAGCGCGAACGTCAGCACTGTGCGCGTCCGCAGTGCGTCGAACTTCCCCGCCAGCAGACCGACGTAGAGTATGCCGATGACGTTGTCGTCTGGGTCGCGTATGGGACCGTAGGCAGTGATGTACCAGTCGTCGACGACGAAAGCGCGCGCGACCCACCGCCCCCCTTCGCGCACCACGCGTTCGTACACCTCCTCCGAGACGCGTGTGCCGATGGCCCTCTCGCCATTCTGCGCGACGACGTTCGTCGCAATGCGGACGTCGTCCTGGAATATGGTGGCGGTTCCGATTTCCTTGCCGCGCCAGGTCTCTCCCGCGTAGGCCGTCTCCTTGACGCTGTCGACGATGTCCTCGCCGCGGTTAAGCAGCACGCCCCCGTAGACGATTCCTAGCAGCCTGCCGTCCGCCAGTACCGGAGCGGCCGCTTTGAGCACCATCCCGTCCGCGAGGACCGCGAGGTCCGAAGGCCTGGCTCTGGGCGTGTCGATGACGTTCAGGCGCGCCCGGTCGGCGAGGGCCTGTCCCTCGAGGGCCAGACGCTCGCCCGAGACCACCACAGTTCCCGCGACGGGCTCTCGTTCCTCCAGCGCGTGTCCGATGACCTGGTCGTCGGACACGTTGTCGCCCCGCTCCCGAGCCGGCGCCGCGCGGGCCACGACGAAACCGTCGGCGTCCGCGATGGCCAGCATGTCCAGGCCGGCGGCGCTCTTCCTGTGGCTCAGGTGTGTGTCCAGGGCCACCCCGCCGCCGTCGCGTAGCGCGGCCGCTATCTGGGCCTCGCGAGCTATGAACTCGACCTGTGCCTGGATGTCCGTCAGGTGGCCGTTGTACACGAGAAACGCGGTGTTGAGGTCGTGCTCCACACCGCGCTGGACCTGCGCGAGAAGGCTGTCGCCGAACAGCCGGGTGCCTATGAACGTGGAGGCCGCGCCGACGATGAGCACGACGATGGCGATACTCGCCGTCAGTCTCGTCTTGAGCGTGAACGCCATTGGGGTGCTCCGTACTACCAGTCGCCAGTGCGGAGGTACTCGTCCATGGCGCGCGCGGCCTTCTTGCCGGCGCCCATCGCGAGGATGACAGTCGCGGCGCCGGTGACGATGTCACCGCCCGCGAAGATTCCCTTCATGTTGGTCTTGCCCGTCTCTTCGTCGGCGACGATGTTGCCCCACTTCGTCAGCTCGAGCTCGGGTGTCGCGCTCGTCAGGAGCGGGTTTGGGCCCTGTCCGATCGCCGACACGACGACGTCGACATCGAGCGTGTGCTCGGTGCCCTCTATCGCGACGGGCCTGCGCCTGCCTGAGTCGTCGGGCTCGCCGAGTTCCATCTTGAGGAGCTCGATCTTGCGCACCCACCCTTCCTCGTCGCCGATGATACGCGTCGGGTTGTGGAGCGTGTGGAGTATGACGCCCTCCTCGACCGCGTTCTCTATCTCCTCGTTCCTCGCCGGCATCTCGGCCTCGGAGCGGCGGTAGACGATGTAGACGTTCTCCGCCCCCAGTCTGACCGCGCACCGCGCGGAGTCCATGGCGACGTTGCCTCCACCGACCACGGCGACGTTCTGCCCGACCCTGATGGGCGTGTCGTACTCGGGGAAGAGATAGGCCTTCATGAGATTGGTTCGCGTGAGGAACTCGTTCGCGGAGTAGACCCCGTTCAGGTTCTCTCCCGGGATGCCGAGGAAGTAGGGGAGTCCCGCGCCCGTTGCCACGAAGACGGCGGAGTAGCCGCCCTCCAGCAGCGAATCTAGAGTGCCCAGCCGGCCCACGACGTAGCTGGTCTTGAACTCGACGCCCAGCTTCATCACGTAGTCGCACTCGACCTGCACGATCGACTTAGGGAGCCGGAACTCGGGGATCCCGTAGACGAGCACGCCGCCAGCCTTGTGGAGGGCCTCGAATATGGTCACCTTGTGACCGAGCTTTGCCATTTCACCGGCGACCGTGAGGCCTGCCGGGCCGGCGCCCACGACCGCTACCTTGTGACCGCTGGGAGGAGGAATGGCGGGCGCCCTTATCTCACCCTGCTTGAGCTCGTAATCAGCGACGAATCGTTCGAGGCGGCCGATGGCGATCGGCTGGCCCTTCTTCGACAGGATGCACTCCACCTCGCACTGCTCCTCCTGGGGGCACACCCTGCCGCAGACGCCCGGGAGGCTGTTCTTCTCCTTGATCTTCCTAGCCGCGCCGAGGAAGTCCCCCTGCTGGATCAGCCTGATGAAGGCCGGGATGTCTATCTCGACGGGGCAACCGGCGACGCAGAAGGCCTTCTTGCACTGGAGGCAGCGAAGCGCCTCCTCCTGCGCCATCTCTCGCGTGTACCCGAGCGCGACCTCGTCGAAGTTGTGACGCCGGGCGCGGTGGTCCTGCTTCGGCATCGACACGCGTTCCTGCGCCTTCTCGATCTCCTCGGCCTCGGCGGCGAGCTTGCACTCGTGGTGCCACATCGCGCGGTACTCCTCGCGCTGATACATCAGCGAGCGCTTGAGGAGTTCGTCGAAGTCGACGAGGTGACCGTCGAACTCGGGGCCGTCGACGCACGCGAACTTCGTCTCCCCGCCGACGTCGACGCGGCAGCATCCGCACATGCCGGTCGCGTCGATCATGACCGAGTTCAGGCTGACGATGGTCGGCGTGCCCTTCTCCTTCGTCGCGTTCGAGACCGCTCGCATCATGACGATCGGACCGATCGCCACGACGCGGTCTATCTCCTCGCCGCGCTCGTAGAGCTGCGCCAGCGCGTCGGTTACGAAGCCGTGCATGCCGCACGAGCCATCGTCCGTCGTGACGATCAGCTCGTCCGAGATCGCCCTCATCTCGTCCTCTAGTATCAGAAGCTCGTTGCACCGCGCGCCGATTATGGAGATGAGTTTGTTCCCCGCTGACGAGAGCGCCTTGGCGATCGGGTAGACGGGAGCTACTCCGATGCCACCGCCCACGCAGACGACCGTTCCGAAATCCTCGATCTCGCTCTCCATGCCGAGGGGACCTACCACGTCGAGAACGCGCTGTCCCTCGCCGTAGCTCGCCATCTTTCTCGTGGAGGCGCCCACGGCCTGGAAGATGACGGTGAGAAGCCCCGTGTCAGTGTCGGTGTCGGCGACCGTGAGCGGGATGCGCTCGGCGTAGTCGTCGACGCGCAGCACGACGAACTGCCCCGGCTTGGCCGCGTTCACTATCTCAGGGCAGTAGAGCTTCCAGAACTTGACGTCAGTGGACAGGTCGCGCGACTCCACGATCTCGTTCTGCGTCCAGGTCGGCGATTCGGTCGTCTTCGCGGTCACGTTCGGTCTCCTGGCTCCCGGGTCTACTACTCTGCCGACTCCGCGTCTGCGATGAGCCTGCCGACCTTCTCGAGGAGTAGGTCGGGCTCGATGGGCTTCTCTGCGTAGTCGTCGGTCTTCATCCAGTAACCGTCCGTCTCCATCGAGAACTTGAAACCCGTGGCGTCGCCGACCGCCGTGAGCATCAGGATCGGGATGTTCTTGTAGGTGGGGTGAGACTTCAGCTTCTTAGCGAGAGTGAACCCGGAGTCGTGTCTCTCCATCATCAGGTCGAGCACGATGGCGTCCGGCTTGCCGAACTCCACCTTCGTGAAGCCCTCCTCCGCGTTGTACGCCGCCTCCACCTCGTAACCGCCCGACACGAGCACGGCGGAGTTCATCTTCACGAAGTTGATGTTGTCGTCGATGATCAGGATCTTCTTCTTGTCACCCACGTCGCTCTCCCGTTGTGTCAGTCGAGGATCTCGGTGATCTTTGCAAGAAGCTGTTCGGGGCTCGCCTCCTTGTCGAGGAACGCGTCGGCGTGCATCAGCTCGCGTTCAGTGTCGTCCTTCGGCTTGAAGTCCATACCGGTCTCTTCGCCGATCGCCGTCATGAGGATGACGGGCATGTTCGGGTGCTTCTCCTTGATGGCCTTGCTGACGTTGAAGCCGGAATCGAAGTGCTCCATCATCACGTCGAGGACGACTATGTCCGGGTCCCTGCTCTCGATCGCGTCGAGGGCCTCTCCGGCGCTGTAGACCGCCGAGACCTCGAGCCCGGAGTTCTTCAGGAACAGCGAGTAGAGCTTCACGAACTCCGTGTCGTCGTCCACGATCAGGATGTGTTTCCCTGCCACCGCTTCCTCCTCCTGATGAGTCGTTGCGCTAGTGGTCCGCCACTTTCTTCAGGATCTCGAGCAGCATCGACTCGTTCTCGACCGGGTCGATGGTCGTGGTGACCCGCTCTCCGTCCTTGTAGTAGTGATACTCGATCTTCGTCCCGCACTTGACGTGGCAGTTGAAGAGCTGTTGGAAGACCTGCTCCATGTCGGACAGGTCCAGCTCACCGCCCTCGAAGTACGGGCACATCGCGTACTCGCCCGGTGAGATCATCCTCTGACACTCCGGGCAGAATACCTGGACGTGCTTGAACTTCTTGCCTTCCGGCATCTGCTTCTCCTCTCACTGACGTTTGCTAGGGACCGTTCCCGCCGGCCCTTTCCGCTAGTCCACCTGCGCGTCCTTCTCCGTGTCGCCGCACGACACGAGGGGGAGGAACACGCTGAAGGAGGTGCCCTCTCCGACGGCCGAGTCGACGTCGACCGAGCCGTGGTGGCCCTCCACTATCTTCTTCACTATAGAGAGGCCGAGACCCGTGCCCGCGATCTCCGCCGTCTGAGAGCTCTTCACGCGGAAGAAGTCCTCGAAGATGAACGGGAGTTCCTCGGCGGGGATGCCGATGCCGGTGTCCCGCACGTCGACCCGGAGGTTGCCGTCGGTGCAGGCTCCCTCCACGACGACCGACCCGTCCGGCCTGTTGTACTTGATCGCGTTCGACAGCAGGTTGCGGAACACGACCGACATCGCCTCCGGGTGGGCGGCTATCCTGCAGGGAGTGAAGTCGACGTCCAGCCGGATGTCGATGCCTGCTGCCTTCGCCCGCGGCTCGAGTTCCTCCGTGACCTTCTGGATGATGGGCTTGATGTCGACCTCTTCCATGCCGCCGGCGATGTCCCCGGTGTCTATGCGGGCGAGCTTGAGCCAGTCGGCGATGATGTCAAGGAGTCCAGTCAGGGTGCTGTGAGCTCCGGAGAGCATCTCCCCGGCGGTCTCGTCGACCGAACCCATCTTGCCGCCTACTATGAGGTCGAGATACTGCTTCACCAGCAACAGGGGAGAGCGCAGCTCGTGCGCGACTATCGAGATGAAGTACTGCTGCATGCGCTCCTTTTCCTCCCGGAGCGCCGCCGTCTCCAGCAGCAGCTTCCTCTGGTCGAGACCGCGCGTTACAATGACGCGCAGTTCGTCGGGCGTGAACGGCTTGGGCAGGAAGTCGAAGGCGCCGTGCTTCATGGCGTCGACCGCCGACTCGATGGTCGCGTAGCCCGTGATGACGATGCAGACGACGTTGGGATGCGTCTTCACGAGCTGCTCGAGCATGGACAGCCCGTCCATGCCGGGCATCATCAGGTCGAGGAGGATGACGTCCGGCTCGACCTGGTGCGCGAAGTGCAGACCCTCGATGCCGTCGACGGCCGTGTGGCACTCGTATCCGGCCTTTGTGAGCACCTGGCGACAGGAATCCCTGATGGGCTCCTCGTCGTCGACCACCAGCACCTTCTGCTGATCGGTCATAGCGTCTCCTCACGAGGTGGCAGACTGCTGCTCATGAATGAGGCCATTCGAGGAATTCTCAGGATGTCGATGGTACTACAACGCTTCTCAACCGTTCAACAGGATTTCGGCCCGCAAACGCCTACCGGGCCGCACTTTCGCTTGCGCAGGAGCCTACCCGAATGGTATCTTCTTCGTGGTCGTCGCTGCCTCACTAACTGCGGGGCGGCGTCGGCACGTTCGACCATGTTGGCGGCTTCGCAAGACAACTATCACTTCACTTCCGAATCACAATAGCGGCAAACGACCGGGGGTACCGAGAGTGGCAAAGCCGAAGGTAGCGCTCTACTGGAACGCATCGTGTGGCGGGTGCGAGGAGGCCTGGGTCGACCTGCACGAGGACATCCTGAAGGTCGTCGAAGCGGTGGACATCGTTCTGTGGCCCTGCGCCATGGACTTCAAGAAGAGCGACCTGGAGGCCATGGAGGACGGCGAGATCGCTGTCGCCTTCGTCAACGGCGGCGTGCGCACGTCCGAGCAGCTCGAGTGGTCAGAGCTCCTGAGGAAGAAGGCGCAGCTCATCGTGGCTTTCGGCTCCTGCGCCCACCTGGGCGGGGTACCGGGCCTGGCCAACTTCTACGACAGGGCCAGCATCATGGCCAACACCTACGAGGACCTGCCTGGCGTCGACAACCCCGAGAAGACCCATCCCCAGCTCGAGACGAAGGTCCCGGAGGGCACGCTGGAGCTGCCCGAGCTCTGGGATCGCGTACACGCGCTCGACCAGGTCATCGACGTCGACTACTACCTCCCCGGGTGCACGGTGCCGCCCGACCTCATCATGGGCGCCGTGGAGACCATCCTCTCCGGTGACCTTCCTCCGAAGGGCACGGTCCTCGCACCGAACAAGTCGCTGTGCGACGAGTGCGACCGCAACGATACCAAGCCGGACAAGATCGAGATCACCGAACTCAAACGCCCGCACGAGACGTTCATGGACCCGGAGAAGTGCTTCCTGGCCGAGGGCGTCATCTGCATGGGGCCGGCGACCCGCGCCGGATGCGGCCAGCGCTGCATCAACGCGAACATGCCGTGCCGCGGGTGTTTCGGACCGACCGACGAGGTGAAGGACATGGGTGCCAAGTTCCTCTCGGCGCTGGCGTCCATCATCGACATAGACGACCCGGAAGCGATGGAGAAAGTGCTTGAATCGATTCCGGACCCCACGGGCCTTGCCTACATGTACTGCCTGCCGACGTCGCTCCTGAGAGGGAAGAAGCTCGCGAGCAAGGCGTAGCACAGGAGAGCGCCGCTCGAGTCTCGGCGGGGCAACACGGAGGAACGATGAGCAAGAGAATCACGATAGACCCGATCACGCGCCTGGAAGGACACGGCAAGATCGAGATATTCCTCGATGACAAGGGGAACGTGGCGAACGCGTACTTCCAGGTTCCCGAGCTCAGGGGCTTCGAGAAGTTCAGCGAGGGGCGGATGTGCGAGGAGATGCCGCGAATCACCCCGAAGATCTGCGGCGTCTGCCCGACGACCCACCACATGGCCTCGGCCAAGGCGCTGGACGACCTCTACAAGGTCGACCCTCCGAGAGCCGCGAAGCTCATTCGCGAGCTCGTCAACACCGCCTTCATGTTCGAGGACCACGCGCTGCACTTCTACTTCCTGGGTGGTCCCGACTTCGTCGTCGGCCCTGACGCGCCGAAGGCCGAGAGGAACATTCTCGGCGTCATCGGCAAGGTCGGGCTCGAGATCGGAGGGCAGGTAATAGACATCAGGAAGCGGGTGAGGGGCATCATCACGGAGCTGGGCGGCAGGGTCATACACCCCGTGTGCTGCCTGCCCGGTGGTGTGTCGCGCGGCCTCACGGACGAGAACCGGGAGGAGTTCAGGAAGACGGCGGCCGACGCGGTCGAGTTCGCCAAGTTCAGCCTGCAGCTCTTTGCCGACGTCGTGCTGAAGAACGAGACCTACGTCGACCTGATCGTCGGAGACGTCTACAAGCACGAGACCTACTACATGGGTATGGTAGACGACGACAACAAGGTCAACCTCTACGACGGCGCCCTTCGCGTGGTCACGCCCACAGGCGAGGAGTACGCGCGCTTTGAGGTCCAGGATTACCTCGAGCACATCAGCGAGCACGTCGAGCCCTGGTCCTACATCAAGTTCCCGTTCCTCAAGAACGTGGGCTGGAAGGGCTTCGAGGAAGGCGCCGACAGCGGCGTCTACCGAGTGGCCCCGCTCGCGCGCCTGAACGCCGCGACCGGCATGGCGACTCCCGAGGCGCAGGCCGCACACGACCAGATGTACGAGACGCTCGGCGGCAAGCCCGCGCACAACACGCTGGCCTATCACTGGGCGCGCCTCGTCGAGATCCTCTACTCGGCCGAGAACATGGTCAGGCTGCTCGAGGACGACGAGATCATGAGCGACAACATCCGTACGCTGCCGACCGAGAAGCCGACCGAGGGCATGGGCGCGGTCGAGGCGCCGCGCGGAACGCTCATCCACCACTACAAGACCGACGAACGCGGCGTCATCACGCAGGCCAACCTCATCGTCGCGACCGTGGCCAACGCGGCCGCCATCTGCATGTCGGTCGAGCGAGCGGCCCGCGGCCTCATCAAGAACGGCGTGGTCAACGACGCCCTGCTCAACATGGTCGAGATGGCCTTCAGGGCCTACGACCCGTGCTTCGGGTGTGCCACGCACTCGATGCCCGGGCAGATGCCGCTCGTGGTCGAGGTCAAGGGCCCGGACGGCGAGATCGTCGAGAGGCTCTCGCAGTTCGTCGATGTATAGGGGAAGCTTGAACCACAGCTGAGTTCTCTATCGCACCCCGGCGCTGGCGAGACGCGGCACCGGGGTGCTTTCCTTGTGTGGCGGAATGCGTCACCGGCGGCCCCACCGGCGGCCCCACCGGCGGCCGGCGCGAGGAGCGCATGAAGACGCTGATACTCGGAGTGGTCAGCTCCATACTGACGGACGACTCGGTCGGCCTCGTGGTCGCGGGTGTTCTCAAGGAGCGCCTCGCCTCGAGAGACGACGTCGACATCGGGTTCAATGAGGAGGCGGGCTTCTCCCTACTCGAGGAGTCGCTGGGCTACGACAGGCTGGTCGTAATAGACTCGATCCTGACGGGCGAGCCGCCGGGAACCGTGATGCGGCTGTCCCTCGACGACCTCGGTCGGACCATCCACTCCAACTCACCTCACGGCATGAACCTGGCCACGGTGATGGAGCTCGGCCGGCGGCAGAAGATGGACGTTCCGGGCGAGGTCGTGATATACGCTATCGAGGTGGTGGACGTGCTGACCTTCGGCGAGAAGTTGACGCCCGCACTGGCTACGCGCGTCGAGGCCATAGCGGACGAGATCGAGTCCGAGCTGTTCGCGGAAGACAAGGGAGAGATCGAACGGTGAGCGACGAACTCTACAAGCTGCCGCTCTACTACGACATCGCGTTCTCCTGGGACATCGCCCCCGAGATGGACTGGTTCGCGGACTTCTTTCGCGAGCACGTGCCGTTCCCCGTTGAGAACATCCTCGAGCCGGCGTGCGGGACGGGACGGTTCCTCGTTGAGATGCCGAAGTACGGCTACTGCGTCACCGGCTACGACTCGAGCGAAGAGATGCTCGAGTACGCGCGCGGGCGAGTGGAATCCGCCGGCGACCCCGGGGCGGTCACTCTCGTCAAGGCGGAGATGCAGTCGGCCCGGTTCCCACGCGAATTCGACGCCGCTCTGAACTCGATCAACAGTCTCGGCTACCTCCTCGATGAAGAGGACGTGATCTCACACTTCCGCCTGACCGGAGAGGCGCTGAAGCCGGGCGGCATCTACATCGTTCACATCGGGACCGCCTGGGACGACCTCGGGAACGCGACCGGGGAGTCGTGGGAGATGGAGCGGGACGGGGTCCGCGTGACCACGCGGTGGGAGGTCGAGAGCGAGGACCGCTCGGCTCGCCGCAGCCACCAGCGCTGCACGATGGAGATCGACGACCACGGCGAGAAGCGGATGCTGGTGGACCGACACGATCTTCGCCTGTGGGTCCTGGACGAGTTCAAGGAGTTGATAGAGAGGTGTGGTACGCTCGTGCTCGAGGCGATCCATGCTGAGGGTCGCGAGCACGAGCGGCTGCCGCTAGACACGCACATCAGCGGTGAGATGGGAAATCACTACTACATTCTCAAGGCGCGCTAGTCGCCCGACGTCGCGGCGTCGAAGGACCGCGCGCCCTGCGGCGACACAGGAGGAACAACGTGAAGCGGGACATCGACGGACTGATGCAGGAGCGGGGTATCGACGTGGCCGTCATCACCGGGGCGGTCAAGGGCAACCCGACCATGTACTACATGGTCAACGGCGCGGCCATCTCCCACGCCATCGTCATCAAGAAGCGTGGCGAGGAGCCCGTGCTCCTCTGCGGAAGCATGGAGCGCGAGGAGGCCGCGGCGAGCGGTCTCAAGACGGTGGACAGCGCGAAGTACAACATCGTCCAGAAGATCAAGGACGCTGGCGGCGACCGTCTGGCTGCGTCCGTCGCCTACTACAAGGAGATCTTCGACGAGTTCGGCGTGTCAGGGAAGGTGGCCTTCTACGGCCAGGGCGACGCCGGGGTCACGTGGGAGCGCATGAAGGCGCTCGACGCGGCTCTCCCGAACGTGACCGTCGTGGGCGAGTTCATCGACGACATCTTCATCACGGCGCGCATGACGAAGAGCCCGGAGGAGATAGACCGCATCAGGGTAGTGGGGAAGAAGACCTGCGAGGTCGTCGGGCACGTCGCCGAGTTCATCGGGTCGCACAAGGTCCAGGGCGGCACGTTCGTCAAAGCGGACGGGTCCCCCCTGACGATCGGGGACTGCAAGTCAGAGATCAAGATGGCGCTGGCCGCTCGGAAGATCGTAGAGGAGGTCGACACCATCTTCGCGATCGGTCGCGACGCCGGCATCCCGCACAGCCGAGGCAACGACCCCGACCCCATAGAGCTCGGGCGTACCATCGTCTTCGATATCTTCCCTCAGGAGGAGGGCGGCGGGTACTTCTTCGACATGACGCGCACTTTCGTGTTCGGTGAGGCCTCGCCCGAGATCCTGGACGCCTACAGGACGCTCGAGGAGTGCTACGACTCCGTGTCGGCGACTCTGAAGGTCAACGAGGACTGCTCGGTCTATCAGACGCGCACCTGTGAGTTCTTCGAGGAGCGCGGGATCGCGACCCCGCGGACCGACCCGCAGGTGACGAACGGGTACGTCCACAGCCTCGGCCACGGCATCGGCCTCAACGTTCATGAGAAGCCGACGCTCTCGGACCTCGCCGGCAACAAGGACAAGCTCCTGCCGGGCTCCATCTTCACGGTCGAGCCGGGGCTCTACTACCCGGACAAGGGATACGGAATGCGCATCGAGGACGTCTACTACGTCCACGAAGATGGTCACATAGAGAACCTGACCGACTTCCCGCGCGACCTCGTTGTCGAGGTGTAGCGATTGAGCAACGTCATCGAGACCGTTTCCCCGAGGGGCGGAGACGCCCCCGAACCGCTCGTGGTCGAATCGCGCGAGCGCATATCGGAGTCGTACGGCGACTGGCTGACAGACGAGTCGCGCTACGGTCCGGCGTCCGCCGACAGACTGGTGTCAGCGAGGAGCGAGGCGCAGGTCGCAGGCGAGCTGGCGGCGGCGGCCGAGTCCGGCGTGGACATCACGGTGTCGGCCGGGCGCACGGGCATCGTGGGCGGCGCCGTACCAGCGCGCGGGACGCTGTTGTCCGTGGCGGAGATGAAGGACGTGCTGGGCATTCGCAGGTTGTCCGACGGGCGTCTGGCGGTCCGGGTACAGCCGGGCCTGAGCGTGGCCGAGCTGCGCGAAGCCCTTGAGGGCGGCGACCTCGCGGCAGACGCTCCGGGACACTTCTATCCCCCCGACCCCACCGAGGACACCGCCCACCTCGGCGCAACGGTCGCCACGAACGCGTCGGGCGCCAGAAGCTACTACTACGGAGCGACGAGGAGGCACGTCCATGGCCTCAGGGTGGCCCTGACCACGGGGGAGGTCCTGTCGTTGGAGCGCGGCGGTTGCGTCGCCGAAGGCAGGTCGTTCCTCATGCCTGACGGGTCGGAGGTGCGCCTTCCGAGCTACGCGATGCCGGGCACCAAGAACGCCGCGGGCTACTACGCGGCGGACGGGGCGGACCTCGTCGACCTCTTCGTAGGGTCGGAGGGTACGCTGGGGGTCGTCACCGAGGTCGAGCTCCTGTTGACCCCGGCGCCCGAGGGACGACTGAGCGCCCTCGCGTTCTTCTCGTCGGACGAGGACGCGATAGGGTTCGTCATGGCCGCAAGGGGCGACGGCGGGGCGGAATCGGGAGCGCCGGCGGGGACGGCGGCGGGCGTCGCTCCGCAGGCGCTCGAGTTCTTCGACTCCACGAGCTTCTCCTTCCTGCGCGAGCGCAAGGCTGATGAGGGGTCGTCGTCCGACATTCCCGAGCTGCCCGACGGAGCCGCGGCAGGAGTCCTGTTCGAGACGGCGTACACCGAAGACGATCTGATGGACATATATGAGTCATGGGAGGCGCTCCTCTCCGCTCACGGCTCGTCGATGGAAGACACCTGGGGCGGCATGGAGGAGGGCGACCTCGCGCGTCTGAAGCAGCTGCGCCACAGCATCGCCGAAGAGGTCAACGGCGTCATCGCCCGGGCGAACGCGAAGCACTCGTGCATTCACAAGATCGGCACCGACGCGGCGGTCCCCGCGTCGGAACTGGACACGATGTTCGCGTACTACCGGAGCGAGCTCGAGGACACGGACCTGAGGCACGTTGTCTTCGGCCACATAGGCGACAGTCACCTGCACCTGAACATCATGCCCTCCAACCCGGACGAGCTGCAGGCCGGCAAGGAGCTGGCGCTACGATTCGCCCGGCGTGCGGTCGAGCTCGGTGGAACGGTCTCGGCCGAGCACGGCATCGGCCGGATCAAGCACGATTTCCTGCGCATCCAGTACGGCGAGGAGGGAATGCGGGAGATGGCGGCGGTCAAGCGCGCGTTCGACCCGGCGTGCGTGCTCAACAGGGGAGTGGTGTTCCCGGAGGAGCTCCTGTGATCGAGGTCCGTGAGTTCTCCGACATCAACGATGAGGGTCTGGCGGCGGTCTGGGCCGACGTCGAGGCCTCGGTAGGCGCCGGGCTGTTCGGTACGAGTCTCTGGGTCCGGACCTGGCACCGCCACTTCGGCAGGGGGCTATCGCCCGCGGTCGCCGTAGGATTCAGGGGCGGACGCCCCGTCGGTCTCGCGCCGCTTCTCGCGCCTTCGCCCGGCCGGCGCGTGTTCCCCGTCAACTTCCTCTCTCCGCGCGGAGGGCTTCTGGTCAGAAGCGAGGACGCCCCCGATTTCGCGGCCAACCTGCTGGGATCCCTGAGGGCGCGCGGGATCTCTCTCGGGCTCCGAGGTGTTCCCGTAGGGAGCGACACAGAGAGGACACTGACGTCGGTCGCCCGCGACAACGGCTATCTGTCTCACGCGAGAGCCTCCCGCGTATCGCCCTTCATCGCGATCGAGTCTTCGTGGGACGACTTCTACGCGGGCCGACCGCGCAAGGTGACGCACGAATGGGAGCGCAAGATGCGCAAGCTCGAGCGCGCGGGCGAGGTGCGCGTGCTCAGGTTCGAAAAGGGCATGGATGCTGACCGGCTGGTCGAAGAGTTCGACGCCGTCGAGCGTCGGAGTTGGAAGGAGGATTCTGGGACCTCGATGTCGCAGAGGGGCGCTGTGCTGTTCTATCGTCAGCTAGCGGAGGCGCTCGCGAGGCGTGGCGAGTTCGCGCCCTACTGGCTCGAACTCGACGGCTGCGTGATAGCCTTCATCTACGGCGTCGTGCACGGTGGGACGTACTACGCAATGAAGACGTCGTACGACAGGGAATCCTCGAAATTGTCCCCCGGTGTGCGCCTGTTTCACGAGGCCGTGCGTGACGCGTTTGGCGCGGGGCTTGCACTTTTCGACTTCTTAGGCGAACGCGCGCGTTGGAAGGACCAGTGGGCGACGGGGTGGACGGAGCACGCCAACGTGCGGCTCTATCCGGACACGCTCGGAGGGAGGTTCGCCCACCTGATGGACGCCAGAGTGAAGCCGCTGGCGCGCCGAGTGCGGGACCGTCGAAGGACCGCAGACGCGGCGTCGACCTAGGGAGCCTCGCGTGAACGAAGGGCGAAACACAGAGCCCATGCAGGACGAGCACAGGCAATACCTCGCGAAGGTGACCCGGGAAGCCGGCTTCGCATTCGGCGGGAAGGTGTTCGGGCTGTTCTTCGGTTTCGTCGCGCAGGCCGTCTTCGCCCGCCTGCTGGGCGCGGACATCCTCGGCGTGTTCGTCCTCGGTTGGACCGTTGTCTACGGCGTGACGATCCTCAGCACGTTGGGCTTCGAGCACAGTCTCGTACGCTACCTCTCCGAGTACGCGTCGTCCAACCGCCCGCGCGAAGCGCGCGCTGTCTTCCTCTTGGGCGCCCGACTGAGCCTCGTCCTAGGCGTCTTGGCCGTCGGCGCCATCTTCCTGTTCCGCACGCCGATCGCGTTCAGGGTCTTCAAGGAGTTCAGACTCGAGTCAGTGCTGGTCTGGATGGCTCTTGCGGTCATCCCCTTCGGGTTCATGCGCGTCCTCGCTGGCGCTCTGCGTGGCCTCAAGGACATAAAGAGCTTCACTCTGGGCTTCGATGTCTCCTTCAGGGTCTTCCGCTTCATAGTCTTCCTGGCGCTGTTCTCGCTGGGGCTCAGGCTCTATGGCATAGTCGGCGCGACCATCGTTGCGACGTTCCTGTCGGTCGGACTGCTGGTGTTCTTCCTCCGGAAGCGCGGTCCGTTTCTTTTCGACAGGTCCGTGACCCCGGCGACCGTCCCGACCAGGGGCATAGTGGTCTACACGTCCCAGATGCTCGCCGACGCGTTCGTCGCCTTCGCGATGCAGCACAGCGGCCGCATAGTCCTGGGTATTTACCTGGAGTCCGCGGACGTCGGCGTCTACAACATCGCCGCGCTCATGGGCACGTTGGTTACGTTCGTCCTCTTGTCGTTCAACTCGATATTCTCGCCGGTGATCGCTGACCTCTTCCACCGCGACCGGTTCGACCTCCTGGTGTCGCTGTTCCGGTCGGTGACGAGGTGGACGATCATACTCTCGCTGCCCATCCTTCTCTGGATCATAGTGGCGGGAGAGGCCACACTGGCCGTCTTCGGCCGCGAGTTCCTGCGGGGGTACGACGCGCTCGTGCTCCTGTCGGCAGGACGGATGATCGCAATCAGCATGGGGCCTGTCGGCATCGCCCTGGCGATGACCGGATACCAGAAGTGGAACGTCTACAACGCCGTGGTCCTGGCCGTGGTCACCGTCGTGCTCAACGTAGTGCTCGTGCCGAAGATGGGAGTGACGGGAGCCGGACTGGCGACCGGAGCCGCCCAGGCGCTCGTGAAGATCGCGAGGATGATACAGGTGAGGTACCTGTTGAAGATCAACCCCTACGACCGGTCCAGCGTCAAGGTGGGTATCACGGTCGTCGTCTCGCTGGCGATCGCCATCCTCACCCGTCGCTACGTCGATATTCCTCCAGGCTTCGTCACGTCGGTCGTCGTCATGGTGGCCAGTCTAGCGCTGGTTGCCGCCCTGACCGTGGTGTTGGGCGTCAAGGAGGAAGACCGGATGGTTCTCGGAACCGTGCTCCGCAAGCTGCGTCGACAGAGAGGGGGAGCCGCGAATGGCAACCCGTAAGGTAGAGATACCGTCGGAGGTCTACGAGGGGCTCGAGGGTCTTCTGCCCGGGCTCGACATGGGGTCGGTCGACGAGTGCGTGACCTTCATACTCAGATCGATTTTGTCGGGCAAGTTCGATGCAGAGGACCTGTCGTGTGAGGAAGAGGAACGAATGAGAGAGCGCCTGGCCGACCTGGGCTACATGTAGCCTTCAGGGGTGAAGGCGCCGTCGGGAGCCGTCAGTTGTCTGCACCGAACATCGTCCTCATAACGTTGGACACAATGCGCGCGGACCGGCTGGGCCGCACGTCCAACGGCGTTTATCTCACTCCCAACCTCTCGAGGTTCGGCGAGGAGGGCCGCGTGTTCACGCGCGCGGTGGCCGCGGGCGTGCCGACCTACTTCGGTTTCCCGCCGATGTTCAGAGGCGGACTGGCGCTCGACTCCGGCAAGACCATCGGACTTCCCGTCGGCCGGCCGACGTTCGTCGAGGAGCTCAAGCGCGCGGGCTACAGAACGGCCGCCGTCATAGCCTCCAATCCCTACCTCAGCCAGTACTACCGATACGACAGCGGCTTCGACGTGTTCGAGGACTTCTACGCCTCACACCTCGACCGGAGAGGAAGCAGCGGGCGTCGCCGGCTGCTGCGAGTAGCCGGACGCGTGGCGGGAGAGTCCGGGACTGCAAGGCTCAGACGCGCAAAGGCCAGGTACAACTACATCCGGGAGTGCGCGCGTGGCGCGAACCCGGTCCTCCATCACGAGTCCCGCGGCGAGAGGGTCACTGAGCGGGGCCTGAGCCTCGCGGAGCAGCTGGACGGGGACCGTCCGTTCTTCCTGTGGCTTCACTACATGGACGTGCACGGCTACTTCTACGCCACCCAGTCGGACCGAAGGGCCGTGATGGGCGCGTCGTCGCCGCTCGGCGACGCGATGATACGGTGGAAGCGGTACCGCTACATCGACCGGTGGACGTCGCACGTGGTCGCCTCGCAGGACGCGCCCCCCGGGTCTTCCATCGAGCACACGGCGGCGGACGAAGCGGTACTCAAGGGGTTCTACGACGCCGCGATGCTCTACGCCGACCGGGCTCTCGAGCCCATGCTCGACTGGGTGCGACGATCGGGACGAACGGTCGCCTTCGTCACAGCCGATCACGGCGAGGAGTTCTACGACCACGGCAGGGTCGGGCACGGGCCGGTCACGCTGTACGACGAGGTCGCCAGAGTGCCACTTCTGACCTACGGTCCCGGGGTCGAGAGGGGGGAGGTCGGCGAGTGGGTGACGCACTCGTCGATCGCGACGAGCGCCCTTCAGGCAGCCGGGCTTGAAGCCTCCCGCCTCGAGTGCCGCGAGGCGCCGAGCCTGCTGGCCGGCGCGCCGGGCGACGCGCCGGTGTTCACCGAGACGCTATACGGGGTGCGCGCCCCGTTCCCCAGGTGGAGATTCGACGAGCACAGCCTGCTCATAGCCTGCAGGAAAGGCGACCACAAGCTCGTGTGGAGGGAGGAGGACGGGTCGGAGAGCCTGTTCGACCTCGCGACAGACCCGGGAGAACGAGCGGATCTCGCGGGCCGGACGGAGGTGTCCTCTGTCGAAGCGGAGCTGCGCGCGGCCGTCAGAGAAAGAGCGGCGCGCATCGGTGTCCTCGATGCGCGCGCCAGGCTCCTTGAGAGCACCCGCCGCCTCGGCAGGTCCATGGGGATCGGCCGGGGCTAGCCACTCCCCGGACGGTTCACGGTCCTCTACTGCCCGGAGTCCTCCTCGTCCTCCTGCGCCCTCTTGCTGTCCGCCCTCTCCTCGTCGAAGTAGTCGAGCCTGTGGAGCGGCATTACGACGCTCGAAGCGATGTTCGTCAGGTGCAGCGCTATCCTCTTCAGGTAGCGCGCGGTCAGCGCGAGCAGAACGGCCTCGCGCGTGGAGAGTTCGCTGCGAAGCAGGTCATCGACCAGGTCGCCGCATCGTGCGGCAAGGGCGCGGCCCGCTTCCACCGCTCTCTCCGCCTGTTCCCTGTCGGAGTTGACGGTCGCCGCCGCGGTCGGTTCAAAGAGAGCCTCTGTGTCGGTGAGGATACCCGTGAGCTCCTCGCCGTGGGGGCCGCGGCCGAGAGGCCCGTCCATGGCCTCGGCGATCTCGAGCAGGTTCTTGCAGTAGTCTCCCAGCCTCTCCGCGTCCTTCGTTATGCTCATGAGCACGAGAGATATCGGCACGTCCGATCCTGGCGCCATCGTCAGGTGTTCGACGAGCTGCTTGCGCACCTTGCGTTGCAGGTGGTTGATGCGCTTGTCCGTCTCGTAGATGCCCTCTCGCGTCCCGCTCTTCAGCTCCTCACGTCCCGCAAGAACACTCGCGATGGGGCGGTACATCTGAACCGCGTCCTTCAGCATCTCCTCCATCTCGGCCCACATCTGGCCGAGCAGCGGTCTCTGTCTCAGCGCGTCTATCAGTTCCTTGAACATCTCCTGCCTCCTAAAGAATGCGGTCTATGAGGACCAGCAGACCGGGCACCGCGTAGAAAAGGCCGATTACGAAGAACGCCGCGTTGCGTTTGGAGCGGACGGCGGCGTCGGCGAGTCTTCTCGCGAGCCCCAGCGGAACCCTCCGGAGCGGCTCATATGGATAGACGATGATGATGCCCGCGAGATTGAACAGGAGGTGAACCAGCGCGATGGTCAGACCTCTCGCGTCTCCTGCAAGAGAGGCCAGGAGCGCGGTGATGGTCGTTCCGACATTCGCGCCCAGCGTCACCGGGAAGATCTTCTCCAGCTTGACCACTCCCGCGCCGGCCAGCGGTACGAGCAGTGACGTCGTCACCGAACTGCTCTGGATCACGGCGGTGACTCCCGCGCCCATTGCCATGCCAGCAACGCCGCTCCTTCCCATCAGCCGGTCGATCACTATCTCCGCTCGACCCAGCGCCAGAGCCTTCGTTCGCTTGACGAGCACGTAGAGAGACAGCAAGAGCAACAGGAGCCCGAGCAAGGCGACCAGCATACCCGCGCGCTCGCCAGCGATTCCCTCCACCCAGTGCTGCACGAGCTTTACTGCCGGCTTGACGACGGTCTTCACCGGGCTTGCGAAGTGGACCGACTCCCCTCCTGTCAAGAAGCCCGCGAGCAGCGTCGCGGTGCGGCGGAGGAAGCCGGTCCAGATCTCGAGGGGGAAGAGAATGACCACCGCGATGACGTTGAAGAAATCGTGGACGCTCGCTGCGGCGAAGGCTCGTCGGAACTCCTCGTCGCGAGTGATGTGCCCGAGCGAGACGATCGCGCACGTGACCGTCGTGCCGATGTTCGCTCCCATGATGATGGGCACGGCATTCTCGATGCTCAGCATGCCGGCCGCAACGAATCCCACTACGGTAGACGTGGTCATCGATGAGCTCTGAACGATGCTTGTCGCCAGTATGCCGATGAACAACCCAACGAACGGATTGGAAGTGGTGCGGATGAGGTTCTCGGAGAACCCGGCGCCCATCATCTTGAATCCTGCGCCGAGCATGTTGATGCTGACCAGAAAGACGTAGAGCACGACCGCGACGCTCGCGACGCGCGCGAGTGTCAGGAGAAGGCCATGCACCTCGACATCGGGAGGCCGAAGCTCGGCCGGCTTGAGCGGGTCGTTGGATGTGATCGTGCTGCTCCGGGGAAGGGTGCCTGTCCGCGGCCTCGTCCAGCCCAAAGGGCCGGTGCGGATAAAGGCCCGCGGAGCCAGCGATCGCCTCGTACGGCGCGCATTGTACCACCGGTGGGGGTGGTGTCAAGCGCCGAGCTCCGCTCGGTATTCGACGATTTGACATCGTCACGCGGGGCTAGTAAAATCGCAGTCGCAGGCTCAACCGCCCGGGAGAGACCCGGGCCGTATTTTTCGTTCGGAGCATCTCTTCTGGAGGAACGAATGGAGCACGAGAAGTTGACGGAGGCATTCCTCGAGCTCATCCGCAGGGCGTCGACGACGCTGCCGGCCGATGTCGAGGCCGCGATGTCGCAGGCGATCGAGCTGGAGGGAGAGGGCGCGGGCGCCGCATCCAGCCTGGCTCTCATGCTGGAGAACGCCAAGCAGGCGAGTGAGGGGAGCACGCCGATCTGTCAGGACACGGGCGCGCTTTTGTTCTTCATAGACTACGGACCCGACTTCCGGCAGAAGGACCTGGAGGCGGCCGCCAGGGACGCTGCGGCGGCGGCCACGGAGAGGTATTACCTTCGCCCGAACGCCGTGGACTCGGTGACAGGCAAGAACTCGGGGAACAACCTCGGCGCAACGTTCCCCTACTTCCACTTCGATCAGCGCGACGAGGAAGGGCTCCGCGTGCGCCTGATGCTCAAGGGCGGGGGCTCAGAGAACGTGGGCGCGCAGTACAAGCTGCCGGACGCGACGCTCAAGGCGGGCCGCGACCTCGAGGGTGTGCGCAGGTGCGTCATCGACGCCGTCTACAACGCCCAGGGCAAGGGGTGCGCACCGGGCGCCATCGGCGTCGGCATCGGCGGCGACCGCGGGACGTCCTACATGTGCTCAAAAGAGCAGCTGCTCAGGGACCTCGGTGACACCAACGAGGACGCGACGCTCGCGGAGCTGGAGACCCAGCTGACGAGCGAGCTCAACCAGCTCGGCATAGGCCCGAGCGGCTTCGGCGGCAAGACGACCGTGCTCGGCGTCAAGGTCGGCAAACTCCACCGTCTGCCAGCGTGCTTCTTCGTGTCGATCAGCTACGTCTGCTGGGCCTACCGCAAGGCCTTCATGTCTGTCGAGGGAGGGGAGGTTACCTATGATTAAGATACAGCTCCCCGTGTCGGCGGACGAGATCCGCAAGCTAAAGGCCGGCGACGAGGTGGCCATCACCGGCGTCATGATCACCGGGCGGGACACGGCCCACAAGTGGCTGGTCGAGACGGACGGCGATGACGTAAGAGAACTGATCAAGGACAGCATGATCTACCACTGCGGCCCCGTCGTGAAGCAGGAGGGTGGGAAGTACTCCTTCGTCGCCGCCGGTCCCACGACTAGCATTCGTGAGGAGCCGTACGAGGCGAAGGTCATCGAGAAATACGGCGTGCGCGGCGTCATAGGCAAGGGCGGAATGGGCGCCTCTACGCTCGCGGCGTGCGGCGAGCACGGCAGTGTCTACCTCTCGGCGGTCGGCGGACTTGCGACGATACTGGCCCGTTCGGTCGTTGAGGTCATCGACGTCCACAAGCTGGAGGAGTGGGGCGCGCCGGAAGCCATGTGGGTCATCCGCGTGGAGGACTTCCCCGCGGTTGTCACCATGGACTCGCACGGCAAGTCCATTCACGACGAGATTGCCACGCTGTCCAAGGCCAACTACGACAGGCTCGTCTCGGGCGAGTAGCGGCTCCGAGGGCCCCGGCCTGCGCCGGCCGCTGCAGAACGCTGAGCGCGGCCAGAGCGACTGGCTCCGGCAGGATCGTGAGACCCCCTCCACGGCACGGTGGAGGGGGTCTCTTCACGCCTGCAGTGTCCAGAACGTGCCCTCCCCGTGGGGTATTGCGAGATTCCTGCCGATGTGATATAATCTGTGTGTGGGGCCCTCACGGGCCCCATATTGAGAACGTGTTCACAGAACGGGCGATCTGACGGTTCCCCGGTTCCGCGGGGACGTGTACGCATTGCCCTTTTTCTCGGAGGAGGGGGACGATGAAGTTGGCTCGGATCTTCGCGGCCTGCGTGCTGTTGCTCGCGCTGGCAGCCCCGACGGCCGCCGCAAGGTGGATCGACTTCGGCAGCGAGACGCCCTACGAGGCGCCGGAGGCGACGCTCCTGCGGTCCGGCGCGTCCGGTGTGGCGCTCGCAGTTAGCGTGCCCGGCCTGGAGGCGGCGGACGTCGCCACGGAGCTGGGTCCTTTCACGGAACTACGCATACCCGGAAGCGCGTTCAGCATCGACCACGGCGCGCCGATGCTTCCGGTCATTCGGGAGTACATCGAGATCCCGCAGGGCGCGACGCCCGTGCTTCGCGTTCTGAGCGCGGACTACACGACCGTCTCGCTCGCGGAACTCGGCATCGAGCATCGCATTCACCCCGTCCAGCCGTCGGTCGAGAAGGTCGCCGGAGCGCGCGAGGCCGCACGCTTCGTGATCGACGACGCCGCGTACGACCGCGCGGGGTACTCCCCGGACGTAGCCGCTGCTCTCGGTGAGATCGGCCAGATCCGCGCTCACCGTTTCGTCGAGCTCGAGATCTTCCCGGTGCAGTACGACCCTTCCGCGGGCTCCGTCCGTTACCTGACCGGGATCGAGCTCGAGGTCGACTTCGAAGGCGCCGACTGGGCCGAGACGCAGGCGAAGCTCAAGCGCTACGCCTCTCCGGACTTCGACTCTATGGCCCAGCGCCGCTTCCTGAACGCCGGCGATTTCAACGTCGGCAGGGGCTTCCCCGACCTGCCCATCGGCTACCTCATCATCACCTACGACGACTTCTACGAGGAGATCGAGATGCTCGCGGGGCTCCGGCACCGTCTCGGCTACGAGACCACGGTGACGAAGCTCTCCGAGATCCCGGGCGGCGCCACGGCGGCGAACATCCAGGCCTACATCATCGACGCCTACAACACGTGGGACACTCCTCCCACGTTCGTGCTTCTCGTCGGCGACACGCCGCAGATCCCGCCGTTCAACGGCTCGGCCGGCTCGCACGTCTCCGACACCTACTTCGTGTGCATGGACGGTGGTGGGGAGTGGCTCCCCGACGCCTTCATCGGCCGCTTCTCGTGCACGAGCGAGGCTCAGGTAACGCACCTCGTCGACAAGACCGTGAAGTACATACGCTTCGCGCTCACGAGCGGGACGGACTGGGTCAAGAAGTGCACCTTCATGGCCTCGAGCGACAACTACACGGTCTCCGAGGGCACACACAACTACTGCATCGACAACTGGGTCCAGCCCGCGGGGTACACCGACATCAACAAGCGGTACTCGGTGACCTACAACGCGACGACCCAGCAGTGCCTCAACGACATCAACGGTGGCATCTCGATGCTGACCTACTCGGGCCACGGTTCGACGAACGGCTGGGCCGACGGCCCGCCGATAAGCGCCACGCAGGTGCAGGCTCTCACCAACGTCGACATGCTCCCGATGGTCCAGTCCTACGCCTGCGTCACGGGCGCATTTGACTCGTCCTGCTTCGGAGAGACCTGGACCAACGCCAACAACGGCGGCGTTCTGTTCCTCGGTTGCTCCAACAGCTCTTACTGGGACGAGGACGACTACATGGAGAGGGCGGTCTACGACGCGTGGTTCGGCGCCGACCTCACGTGGTCACGCGCGATGTTCAACGAGGGGCTGTGGGCCGTATACGAGGCCTACTCGGGAGGCGGCAGGACCCAGTACTACTACGAGGCCTACACCGTCTTCGGCGACCCGGCCCTGGACCCGTGGACCGACACGCCGCAGGACCTGACTGCCGGCTACCAGGCCGCGCTGCCCCTCGGGCAGGACGTCTTCCCGGTCGACGTGACCGACGGCTCGCGCGCTCCCGTCGAGGACGCGCTCGTCTGCATCTACATGGACGGCCAGTTCTACGAGACCGGCATGACCGACGCCTCGGGGCACGTCGACATCGCGATCTCCACGCCTCCGCAGGACGTCGGTCAGATGGAGATCTGGGTCAGCAAGCACAACTACAAGCCCACCTCGGGCACGGTCGAGGTCATCGTTCCGGTGACCTACGACATCGACCCGCCGAGCGTCCCCGTCAGCGCCACGACGCCGGTCGTCGTGACCGTGTGGGACAGCGCTGGCGCTCCGCTTCCCGACGTCGAGATCACGGTCGACGGGTGGGGCATAGCTCCGCAGGTCGACGTCACCGACGCCATGGGGCAGGCGAGTTTCTCGATCATGCCGCCCTACGGCGAGGACCTTACGATCGTCGGCAGCGAGCTCAGCCAGACGTACAACTGCTTCGAGGACGTCATCCCAGTGACGGGTGCGCCGGCCCTCACGAGCCCCGACATCGACGCGAGCGTGGCGTCGATCGGGCTCTACGGCTCGCTGACCCCGCACTACGAGGGATCGATCACGGGCACGGCGGTCGAGACGGGTTTGATCCTCTCCGCGATCGGCTGCGGTATCGATGAGACAGCGGGTCCGTCGAGCGGGTCGACCGTTGAGATCCTCGCGACACCGACCTCGACGGGCACGATCTCGGCGGCTCTCGCACACAAGGGCTACCAGATCTACCTCGAGGACGTCGCGGTCAACGTGGTCTACGGGACCCTGACCGGCACGGTCTACGACGCGATGAGCGCCCCGATCGCGGGCGCGGTGGTCAAGGGCTACCCTGCCGGTTCCGACACGACCGGCGCGACGCCGGTCTTCTCCGACGTCTCTGACGGCTCGGGCGCCTACGACATGGGCCTGGACATCGAGGTGGGCTACTACGACGTCTACGTATCGAAGTTCGGGTACCTTACGGCGACGCCGACGGTCTTCGTCCAGTACGGGGCCAACGTCGAGGACTTCTACCTCGACTCGGCGCCCGCGGGCGTGGTGTCCGGCACGGTGACGGAGACCGGCACGGGTCTTCCTCTCGAGGCGACGGTGAAGGTCTACCGTTCGGACGACATGTCTCTCTACGCCGAGACGACGTCCGATCCGGGCACGGGCTACTACGAGGTGACCCTTCCGTACTTCAACTACCAGATGAACGTTCGGGCGTATCACCACATCCCTGAGAACAGGGGCATATCGGTGAGCACGCCGGCGATGACCGAGGACTTCGTGCTCGACGTCACGCTCGC